>Ga0209515_10001107_pt1 | contig 46563 bp, 50 predicted proteins | sample Subgroupgradi54m_FD_187454 | JGI IMG/M metagenome (GOLD analysis project Ga0209515, IMG submission 187454) | Subsurface groundwater microbial communities from S. Glens Falls, New York, USA - GMW60B uncontaminated upgradient, 5.4 m (SPAdes)... ... | reverse complement strand
GACGGGAGCATAAAATCCTCACGCCCGCGGATGCGCTTTATTGTAAACGTTTTTCAATCTTTCAGTCGTGACGTGGGTATAGATCTGTGTCGTGGAAAGATTGGCGTGGCCCAGGAGCTCCTGCACGTAGCGCAAATCCGCTCCGCGGTTCAAAAGATGCGTCGCGAACGAATGCCGCAGGACGTGCGGAGAAATATGAAACTTTAAACTGCCCGCCTGAATGTATTTGTCAACGATGTTATTGATGCTGCGGGAGGTGAGCCGTTTGCCATTTTGATTTAAAAAAATCGCTGTGGTCTTATGTTTTCTTGATTCCAAATAATCTTTAATGGCATCCAAGGCTTTATCGCCTATGGGAACCAGCCGTTCCTTTTTTCCTTTGCCCAGAACCTTCACGACGTTTCCGATAAAGTCAACCGAATCCACATTCAGCCCCACCAGCTCGCTGACGCGTATTCCCGTTGAGTACAAAGCCTCTAACAACGCGCGGTCTCTTTTGCCAGCTTTTTTTCTGAGGGACGGAGATTCAATAAACCGGACCATTTCTTCTTCGCTTAAAAATTTGGGCAGTTTTTTATCGAGTTTTGGAGTCGTCAGCAGAAGTGCTGGATTGTTCTGGATAATTTTTTCCCTTTGTAAAAATTTAAAAAAACTTCGCAAAGTAGAAATCTTTCTGGCCAGAGTCCTGGGTTTATGCTGCTTAGTTTTTAATTCCATCAGATACCGACGCAGAAGCGGATAATCGACTTTGTCAATGGCGATCTCTTGGCTTAAACGTTGAAATTCCTCAACGTCCAGTTTGTAGTTCAAAAGGGTGTGCGGGGAATAATTTTTTTCTATCTCCAGATACGACAGAAATTTTTGAAGATGCTGATTCATCATCGGCTTTCATGTTTTTGGGAATATCGAGGGGCACCCCTCCTCCAATTTCAGTACGATGAGGGGTACCCCATTTTAATTTTTTACTTTTAACGACCGACACAAATCATGGAACGGTTCACGGTTTCTATTGATTTCATCCACCATTGCGGTCATCTTGACAAACACCGTTCGATCAGGAATTTTCACCATAGCGGCCAATATACCAGGCTCCGTGTTATTGTCTTCTTTTTCTTGTAACATTGTAAGATCAATCAATGTCACCAACAAACCGCTTTCGGTTTTAAATTTTTCTTGCTTCGATAAAAATTCATTAAGGGATTCCTCATCTAAGGAGGGGAAATGAATCTGGGCCAGCCAGCGATTTACGTTGGCAGAAACTCCTCCCGCCATTCCGCCCAACGAAACAATTGAAACATCGATTCCCGGATATTGATCGCTTCCAAAAGAAACCAGCCGCATACCGCCGGCGGGTTTTTCTTTCCAGCCATCGGGAACACTCCAGCCAATAGGAGATTCCTCAACGTCCTCATCTGGCCCTGCCATGGCGGGGGACAGACTTTTCGATAAATTCAAAGAAGCATGTGGATCTTCCCCGCGGGCGATCATTTCCTGAAGCAATTTCTGCGGATCATGGATGGCTTCTGAGGTCGTCTCATCGCTTTTTTGTTCCTGGAGGGTGACAACTTCTTCGTATGTTCGTTTTTGATTTGCTTTTTCACAAGAGGATAAGATAAAAACGACTGTAAAACTGCCACAGACGAGAAGATATCTTGAGAAAACTTGTAAATTCTTCATACAATCGACTCCATGCTTAACATTTTCCTGAATAAGGGAGTCATCATAACAAATTGTTTCACTCGGTGCAACGAGAAATAAAATAGTATTATTTGCTTGTAATTCTAGGAATATCCTATATAGTAGTGACCGAGGTATTCGGCTTATGAAGAACATTCATTCCTTCCATATCCCAGTGATGGGAACCGGTTTCTCTATCGACACGCCAATCAAGGTCGCCCGTTACGGCATTTCTTCCGTGATCTCTTTGGTGGATGATACCTTGATTGAACAAATGCGGCAGTTTTACTGTGGCGTACTGGAAGAACCTTACACCCCGATTACCAAACAAGAGGAAGATCACCGGGCCCGGCGGATTACAGAATATCTAAATCTGGTTGACCGGATTGTCAAAAAACAATTCGAAGCGCTGAAGGCCTCCGCCTTTGAGGCGGAAACCGAAATCACAAAATATTTCGAACTCCTTGCCGATGATTCTCCCCTAAAAGCCCTTTACCACAAAATGCTTTCCACCGCTGATCCTCAGCAAAAAAACAATTTACAAAACGAATTGCGTGAAAGCATCAAACCCGGCGATATCAACGTCAACATCATGACCAAGCTGGATCGAGGCAATTATGCGCCTGATGGCAAGGAACTTCCACAGGAATTCTCTGATGGCCTTTCGGCGCTGCGCGGATATGCCAGGAGTACGCTCACCTCGGCCATTGTTTTTTCAGCCGGAATCAATCGCCGGCTCTACAGCTACGTCGAAAACTTTAAAGATTTTTATGCCGATACAGCCGGCTTCATCAAAAAAAAGATTATCCTCAAAGTCAGCGACTACCGCTCGGCGATCACGCAGGGAAAATTTTTCGCCAAAAAAGGTTTGTGGATTTCAGAATATCGTATCGAATCGGGCTTAAACTGCGGCGGCCATGCCTTCGCCACCGACGGTTATCTCATGGGCCCTATTCTGGAAGAATTCAAAAATAAAAAACAGGAACTGATCAACGGTCTGCATGAAATTTATAACCAGGCTTTAAAATTGAAAAACATGATTCCTTTTTTGAAACCGCACTACGTGAAGATCACCGCTCAAGGAGGAATCGGCACGACCAAAGAGAACCAATTTTTATTAGATCATTATAAAATAGACGGCACCGGCTGGGCCACTCCCTTTCTTTTAGTGCCGGAGGCCACCAACGTTGACGAAGAGACACTAAAAAAATTAGCCGCGGCAACGGAAGATGATCTTTATCTAAGCGACGTCTCGCCTTTAGGTGTGCCTTTTAATAATTTACGGGGCTGCAACAGTGACTTGGAAAAAGAAAGACGGGTTCAGATTGGGCGGCCGGGAAGTCCTTGCCCTAAAGGGCATTTAGTTTCCAATACCGAATTCACCAAAGAAGCCATTTGTACCGCCTCCCGTCAGTATCAAAAATTTAAAATAGAACAATTACAAAAAATGAACCTGCCGCAGGAAAATTATGAACGAATGTTTCGCTCCGTGACCACCAAGGCCTGCATCTGTAATGATCTGGGGGAAGGCGTTCTTATCAAAAATAATGTCATGACAAATATTCAAAAAAGATTCTCTGCGGTCTGTCCCGGTCCAAATCTCGCCTATTTCTCCAAGATCTCAACTTTAGCACAGATGGTCGGACATATTTATGGACGGATCAACCTTCTAAATTCCACGTATCGCCCCAATATGTTCATCAATGAACTGAAGCAGTACATTGATTATCTTAAAAAAGAAATCAAAAAATGCGTACCTAATCCCAGCGTCAAAGAAATTGAGTATTTACGGGAATTTAAAAACAATTTAATGACCGGGGTTGGATATTACAAAAATCTTTTTCCGCAAATGGTTGAAGAAACCGAAAGCTATCGTCAGAAAATGCTGGAAGAGCTCCAAAACTATAAAAATAAACTCGAAGATTTAATAGCTACTAACCGCATGATTTTTTTGGAGGAGTTCCAGTCGGCGGGGGTTTGATTTAGAAGAAAAAAAAGGGGCGCCACCTCGGAAGATTTTAGTCGAAAAGGTGGCGCCCCTTTTTTTATATATAAATATGCTGTCCTTTTTCCTTAAATTCTTTTGATTTCTCTTCCATTCCCTTCACAATCACTTCTTTCTCATCAATTCCGTGCTGTGCGGCATATTCACGTACATCCTGCGTGATTTTCATTGAACAAAAATTCGGTCCGCACATCGAACAAAAATGCGCCAGCTTGGCACCTTCCGCCGGAAGCGTCTCATCGTGAAATGATTCTGCCGTTTCGGGATCAAGACTCAAATGAAACTGATCTCTCCAGCGAAATTCAAAACGGGCCTGCGATAACGCATCATCCCACGCCCTCGCACCCCTGTGACCTTTCGCCAGATCCGCGGCGTGCGCCGCGATTTTGTACGCGATAATTCCATCCTTCACATCTTTTTTATTCGGCAATCCCAAATGTTCCTTCGGAGTGACGTAACACAGCATTGCGGTTCCGAACCAGCCGATCATGGCCGCGCCGATCGCCGAAGTGATATGATCGTATCCCGGCGCGATATCGGTCGTCAAGGGTCCCAGCGTATAAAACGGCGCTTCGTGACAAATGGTTAATTGCTTATCCATATTTTCTTTAATCAAATGCATCGGCACATGCCCCGGGCCTTCGATCATGGTCTGCACGTCGTGTTTCCAGGCAATCTTCGTTAATTCACCGAGTGTTTCCAGTTCGGCAAATTGGGCACGATCATTGGCATCCGCGATACTTCCCGGACGCAGTCCATCGCCCAAGGAAAAACTCACATCATACTGCTTCATGATCTCACAAATTTCTTCGAAATGCGTATAAAGAAAATTCTCCTGATGATGCGCCAGACACCATTTGGCCATAATCGATCCGCCGCGCGAAACAATTCCAGTCTTTCTCTTGGCCGTCAAAGGAATATAGCGCAGCAACACTCCCGCGTGAACCGTAAAATAATCCACCCCCTGCTCAGCCTGCTCAATTAAGGTGTCTCGATAAATTTCCCACGTCAATTCTTCCGCCTTGCCATTGACCTTTTCTAACGCCTGATAAATCGGCACCGTTCCAATCGGCACAGGAGAATTTCTTAAAATCCATTCTCTTGTCTCATGAATATTTTTGCCCGTAGAAAGATCCATCACGGTATCGCCCCCCCAGCGGGTCGCCCAGGTCATCTTTTCGACCTCCTCGGTGATGCTGGAGCTAAGCGCGGAATTTCCTATGTTGGCGTTGATCTTCACTAAAAAATTCCGGCCGATAATCATCGGTTCAATTTCCGGATGGTTAATATTGACGGGGATGATGGCCCGGCCGCGGGCCACTTCACTTCTCACAAATTCCGGATCACAGTTTTCCCGAATCGCGATGAACTCCATCTCGGGGGTAATGATTCCTCGATGGGCATAATGCATCTGGCTGACATTTTTCCCTGGTTTGGCCTTCAAAATTTTTTTAGAGATCGAGAATCGGATGGCGTTCAACGCAGGATTTGATTCTTGCGCTCTTCGATAAAAGGATGTCGGTTCCTCCAAGATCTGCACGTCGCCACGGTTTAAGATCCAGGATTTACGTAACTCCGGCAAACCTCGGGTGATATCGATGGATGCTTGAGGATCCGTGTAAAGGCCGGAGGTATCATAAACTTGTAAAGGAGGATTCTTGATAGCCCTTTGCGCATGGTCAATTGTGTCAGACAAATTGATTTCGCGAAACGGCACACGGATGTCTTTGTGAATCTTTCCTGTGATATAAATCTTTTTTGATCCGGGAAAGGGGTTGTAACTTAAATTATCTTTAACCTCATTTGGTTTCGATTGCGTAAGCATGAGAATTTCTTTCTTTAAATTATTATTAACTCTCTGTGAAAATTTCCGTCATCCTGAACAAAGCGAAGGATCTCATAATAAATCTAAGATTTTTCGGCCTTGGCCTCAGAATGACGATGCGGGCCTAACTAAACGACGTACCGCATCCGCAGCTAGAAGACGCATTGGGATTGCGATATTTAAAACCACTTTCTTTGAGGGTATCGACGTAGTCGATCTCGAGACCTTTGATGAAGCTGAGGCTCTCGGCATTGATAAAAATCCGCAAGTCCCCCTGCTCAATCACGGTGTCATTTTCGTAAGAATTTTTTTGAAAACGCAGATCATAAGAAAGTCCCGCGCAGCCGCCGGTCACAACACCGACCCGCAAACCATAGCCCTCCTGCTTTCCTTCTTTTTCCATCATGGCCTTGATTTTAGCCACAGCAGCGTCGGTTAAAACAACCGGCTTTTTATCAGGCTCGAGATTTTTTTTCTGAATACTTTCCATACCAGAACTCCTTATCTACCCCTTTATTTCTTCGGGTAAAAAAGCGCAATACTATTGGTGAAACCGTGCAAAAAATTCGTTTTGCAAACCGGCCCAATCTCACCGGCACAAAAAAATCCAGCCGCCGGAACCGGACCCAAGTATTTTTGAATCAATTTGATATCATGATTCTTTTCCCGGAAAAGATTTTCTCCCCGGCCGTTACAAGAAAAGATCAAAGCGCCTTTCGGCTTCTCTTTCAATTTGATTTGTTTTGAACTTAATAATTCCTGAAGATCTTCGGTTGCGGCATTGGCATCGCGCACGTGAAGCTGTACCGTTTGGCCGGTACGGATGTACTCGGCAATCGCCCCGGCCCCCGTGTCCCGATCAATTCCCATGAGACCTCGGATCAAAAAATCACCGCGCTTAAATTCATGACGATATTCATCCATCGCGATTCCAACGAACAAAGCCTCCTGTGCTAGAAGTTTATCCCGCGCCGTTGCTCTATGTAAAACATCTTGCAAAACATCTAAAAATTTTTTTCCTGCCAGCTCATAAATAACGTTCTCCTGAGCTTTGGTCACAATAAAAGTTTCGCCAATGGGACGGCATCCTTGTGAGACAACGGTCTCAACGAAAACATTCCCGGTTAAAATAACACCCACGAGACCGTCTTCCAATTGCTTATTATTAAGAATGAGCGTATTCTCCCCCGGCTGAAAGGCCCCGCTTGCCATACCGCCGATCGTGGGGCAATGCGGATAAACTTTATTCATCTTCTGCAAAAACGTATTCATGTCAAACATAAAAGGGTCTGCCAGCGCGATGAAGACCGGATTTTCGTTAGGATAAATTTCAAAAAAATTATACCAATCTTCCGGGTCGTTTAAAACTTCCAGATCGGTCTGCCGCATGGAAAAAGGAATCAATTTCACTTCAGAAAATTTTGCCAGGATAAGAACGTTGGCGGGTTTGTGTTCAATCTCAATCTCACTGCCAATGACACCCATACAGCTGCAGCCGATTAAAGAACGAAGCACAATTCTCTTTTGCAGCAGCATCACAATCTCTTCAGTGGAGACTTTATTAAAAGAGGAAATGAACAAAAACCCCACATCGAATGATCCTAAAATTCCTTCGGATAATTCCTCAACAACTTTTTGTGGATCCGTCGCGTGGCTGATTTTACTTATAAATTCCATCTAAACCTCCTACAAGAAATTCATTTTACTCTTTTCTTAATTCCTTAACAAGCGCTTTTCATTTCATAGACGCACGGATCATTAAGATAGGAATATCGGTTCGGTGACGAATGTTTTCAGCAACACTTCCCAAGATAAAATCCTTAAGAAACCGATGCCCGTGGGTGGACATGGCAATCAGATCGCAGTTTTCCTTTTTGGCAATCGCAAGGATTTCATCCGCGGGCTCTCCCTGTACAAGATAAATTTTCACACGAAATCCTTCTTTCACTAATCCTTCTTTGATTTGTTCTAAGTAATACTGATCATTTTTGATCTCCTCGGAATCTTCCAGGTTTAACTCCTTTTGAAAACGAGCCGCGTAACCATCCGCAACATGCACCAAAACCAAACCAGAATTTAAAAGTTTGGCTAATCCTCGGATGTGATCAAGGATCGTATTGTCTGCGGGAGAATTCTCTAAAGGAATCAAAATTTGTTTATACATGATTAATCTCCTATGAGAGTTTTTAGGAAAGCCATGTCTTAAAAATTTGAAGCAGTAAATATAGATTCAGCACAACGATAATAACCGTTACGCTCCACGCAGTGATTTTGAGCCAAAGAGGATTCACAAACCGCCCCATCTTCTGTCGGTCACTTGTGAACCACACTAAAGGAACAACGGCAAAACTAAGCTGCAAAGATAAAACCACCTGGCTCAGGATTAACAATTCTCCGACTCCTTTTTCTCCGTATAATGCCGCCACAATGACCGCAGGAACGATGGCCAAAGAACGCGTGATAATCCGACGCACCCACGGACGAAGTCTTATATTTAAAAACCCTTCCATGACGATTTGCCCCGCCAACGTGCCGGTTAATGTGGAATTCTGACCCGAGGCAAGCAAGGCAACGGCAAACAAAAGACTGGCTAAAGGCGTTCCTAAAACCGGACTCAATAATTTATAGGCATCATTGATATCCGCGACATTTTCGTGCTGGGTCCCATGAAAGGCCGCTGCACTCACAATCAATATGGCGGCATTAATGAAGAAGGCGCACAATAGCGCTGTCGTTGAATCAAAGGTTGCATAACGGATCGCCATGGCCTTACCCGTATCGTTTCGTTCAAAGGCCCTGGTCTGCACAATACTGGAATGCAAATAAAGGTTATGCGGCATGACAGTCGCCCCCAGGATTCCGATGGCGATATAAAGCATCTGCGGATTCATGACAATCTCAGGTTTAGGCAGGAGATTATTAAATAGGGCTGAAACAGAAGGATTCGACAACATAAGTTCATAAGCAAAACATCCTCCAATAATAAAAATCAGGGCGGCCACAATGCATTCCAGAATTCGAAAACCTTTATGCTGAAGAAATAAAACGATCATAACATCCAACGCCGTCAGAACAACGCCGACAACGAGGGGTATGCCAAAAAGCAGATTGAGCGCAATGGCCGAACCGATCACCTCTGCCAAGTCACAGGCACAGATCGCCAGTTCGCACAAAATCCACAAAAAATAAACAACCGCCGGTTGTGAAAAATGATCCCGGCACGCCTGCGCCAGATCCCGGCTGGTGACGATCCCCAATTTTAAAGAGAGATGCTGAAGTAGGATCGCCATGAAATTCGAAATAAGAATGACCGAAAGAAGGGTATATCCAAACCTTGCCCCGCCTGCCAGATCTGTCGCCCAATTTCCCGGATCCATGTATCCGACGGCAACCATCAATCCTGGGCCGGCAAAGGCAAAAATTTTACGCCAGACATTGGCATTCGTTGGAATACGGATGGATGAGAAAACCTCAGGTAAACTGGATACGGTTACAGGCCTTCTCCAACCCGAAGAGGATTTTGATTCGCTGAGATTATTAGAAAGAGGTTTCATGGACATAGAATTGTGATGAACCATCAACGCCACTTGATCGAACAGCCCATGGAAGGTTTTTGATCTTTCGAAAGTGGTTTACCGGCAGCGAGATTATTGATCGCTTCTTTTAATTCTTCACGGGTAACTTTCTTTTCATCCTGCCAATTATCATCGAGGCGGCCGTGATAAACGAGTTGTTTTTTATCGTCGTAAAGATAAATATCCGGCGTGCACTGCGCCTTAAAATGATCCGCGACTTTTTGGGTCTCATCGACCAGATACGGAAAATCAATCCCCCACTCTTGGATTTTAACAAGCATCTTATCTGGGGCATCGTCGGGATAATTGGGATGGATGTTGGGGTTGATTGCCACTGTGTTAATGCCTGCGGCACGGACGGATTTAGCCAGACGAAGAAGCCGCGGCCAAACGGCCAGCGCGTACGGACAATGGTTACATGTGAAAACAACCAAGAGTCCTCTTTTTCCAAACAGATCAGAGCCTTTATAAAGTTTTCCTTGCGGATCTTTCAGTTCAAAATCCGCCATCTTGGTTCCCAGGGGAACAGTTACAGATTCTAATAAAGCCATCTTTCCCTCCTGTAATAACCCAACGTAAAAATTATCTACGCTGGTAATTTTAAAATCTGTTAATATTCTACAAACGTCTTTCCTTCTGTCAGAAAAAACTAACGGCTGCGGTAGTGGGGTGTAAACTCCCTCTTGGTACATTCACCAGTTATCAAATCAATATAACCCGAATGCACACTTCCCATCCATTCCTGTGGCAAGGTAGCTGTGAAATATGGTCTTAAAGAGAAAAATTCTACCCGAGGATCCATAAACTCTTCTATGCACAGTCGCATTTTCTGTTCAGCCTCATTCTGAGAAATAACCGATTGGATCTCATTTAATCGGCTTAAGTTGACGCCATCCAGAGTTTTGATATAGTGCATGTCCTTTCCAGGAATATCATCGGTTAAAATTATTCTAAACTCTCCCATGATATATTGCCATATGACTTGTTTTTGAGACGCGCAAGAAAACTGAAAATGCTTATTGAAATAATCCTCACTAATCCCCAAGCTTAGTATTTTTTGCTTTGATTCAACTACCAGAGGGTCATTGGAATCGGTAATAAGGGAATTTGAATTATCGCAATCAATAGATGAACCTCCTTCACGCTTAATACATTCACTGGTGACCAAATCAACATAACCAATATCCCAGCTACTACCAAGGGAACCATAACTTTTATGAACTGAATGGGCGGTGAAATATGGTCGTGTAGGGACATTTTCATCCATTTGGGACATTTTCTTTGGAAAAGAGTCAAAAATTGTCCTAGCTCCGTTAAAATCTCCTAGACATGACTGCATTTTTTGTTCAGCTTCATTTTTAGAAATAACTGATTGAACTTCTTCTAGCTGACGAAATTCTTCAATACCACGAATAATATGTTTGCCGGGAATGCTAACCGTATTATCATCCGAAATTATCGTAAATTCTCCAATGGTATATTGCCATACAACTTCGTTTTGAGACCCACAAAGAAACCGAAAATGTTTATTGAAATAATCCTCACTAATCCCATAACTTAATATTTTTTGCTTCGATTCAACTGCCAGAGGGTAATTGGAATCAGTGATGTTCAAATGCATATTCGGATCTGTACAAATCGAAAGGTCTTTAAATATTGCGACTCTCAAAAAATCTTATTGCTTACATCTTTAGGAAAGTTATAATACCACCGTCTTTTGGATAAAAGGAGAAAAAATTATGGATAAATCCACCGGAATTATTTTACAGCAGTTTGAATTAGGGCCGCTGCAGAATTTTCTCTATTTTCTCGGCGATCCCGCGACTAAAGAGATTGCGCTCATCGATCCGGCCTGGGATGTGGATTTTCTGCGAAAAAAAACCAAGGCCCAAGGCTTTCAAATCACGATGATCCTTTTAACCCACGGTCATCCGGATCATGTCAATGGGCTTGAGGAAATTTTGTCCACCCACGATGTGCCGGTTTATATTTCCCGGCACGAAGCGATTTTCTTTAAACCAAAATGCAAAAACCTCAAAGAAATTTCTCCCAACCAAAAGCTGAAAATCGGAACTATCGAAGTGGAATGTCTGCACACTCCCGGGCACTCGCCGGGCTGTCAGTGTTTTATCGTTGGAAACCAAATGATCGCGGGTGATACGGTCTTTATAGACGGCTGCGGGCGTTGCGATCTACCGGGGAGCGATCCCAAAAAAATGTACGACTCCCTTTATAACAAAGTCATGAAACTTCCCGATTCAACCGTGATCTATCCCGGCCATAACTACGGCCCCCTCGAGTTCGACACGCTTGCCAACCAAAAACGAACCAACCCTTATCTTCAATGTCACAGTCTGCAGGAATTTCTTGAGGAACGAATGGGGATTTCGCTTTGAAAAAAATCCGCGGGCAAAATTCCCATCCGCTCTTTCGGCTAAATTTTATTCCCTCCCCCTTCAGACTGAGTCAAATGGGAGGAGAAACCTATAATACTTTCTTATCCGATAAATCCCCAAACAGCGTCCTGCTCACCAGCCAGCTGTATATTCTAAACGGCACAATTTTTCTTAAATAATAAAGCGTACGGGCCTCGACATCGGGGAAATTTCGAAATGCGGGATTCCCTGCATTGATTAACTTCTCAAGAAGGCGGGCGATTGTTTCAGGATCTTTACGGCAGTTGTCAACGTAATTTCGAACTTTACGGGCCAGCAATTGCGAAACAGAATAATACGGACTTTCGGGATTATTAAAATTTTTCGCGTAACGGGCGTTATCATAAAAAATCTTCGTTGGGTACGTGCCCGGTTCAATCAACAGCACATCGATTCCAAAAAATTTCATTTCATAATGCAGGCTTTCCGAAAATGCTTCTAACGCCCATTTGCTGGCGTTGTACGCGCTAAACGCAGGACTCGCATGAATGCCGGCGATTGAAGAAATGTTGATGATCTTTCCTTGACGGCGTTCACGCATGATCGGAATCACGGCGCGCGTGACGTTTTGCACGCCGAAGAAATTCACCTCGAATTGCCGGCGGATTTCCTCGTCCGTTAAATCCTCAAAAAATCCGCCGATGCCGTAACCGGCGTTGTTGATCAGAACATCAATCGTTCCACATTCTCTAATAATTTTATCCACGGCCAGTTGGATGGAATCAGGTTTCGTGACATCCAACTGAAGAAGCTGAACCGTCCCTCCTCTTTTTTTGACCTCAGCAAGGAACGCCTCCTTCTTATCCAAATCCCGCATCGAAGCAAAAACCGTGTGACCGCCCGCCGCCAACCGCGCCGCCGTCAACATCCCAAACCCGCTCGAGGTGCCGGTGATTAAAATATTTTTTTTATTCACAACGTATAGAATAAATTTATTTTTTAAATAAACCTATAATATCATTTAATATACTATATTTACCTACCCATATCCCAGTAATTCCATAATCACTTTCATTTATTAAATTTATTGTAAAGCTATTACGATCAAATGAGACTAATTCTATTTTCAATAACTTACCATCTATTAGCCGCTTATCAGATATTAAAGTTTTACCTAATTCCAATCCCTCTGCAATAACTTTATCTTCCACATTCATCTTAATTCTAAAAATAACAGAGAAGAGGTGATGTCTAGTTGTAATAGTCTTCATTCCATATGTTTTTTCTCCTGATTCAAAAAAACTAAAAGTACCACTTTCTTCCTGTGTAGTTGACATAACAAACAGGAATCACTGCCATTAAAAAGGCTATAATTTTTAATGGTTTGTTTTGAATCAAAAAAATACCAGCATATATAGCAAATAACGTTATAAAAAAAATTATTAATTCCATATATAGATGACAGTATATTTATCTTTATAAAACACTTTTTTGTATCAATAAACAATCAGCGAGAGTAACGGCGATCATGGCTTCGACAACTGGCACGACGCGAGGACAGATGCAAGGATCGTGGCGGCCTTTGACTTGAATGGTGGTTTTTTCGTGGGAGGCGTTGAGGGTTTCTTGAAATTTTGAAATGGATGACGGCGGTTTGACGGCAACCCGCACGACGATATCTTCGCCGTTTGAAATGCCCCCGAGGATTCCACCGCTGTGATTGGTTTTGGTTCGAACCTTTCCTTTTTCTTCATAAAAAATATCGTTGGCCTGGGAACCGCGCAGTTTAGTGATTTCAAAACCCGATCCGATTTCAACGCCCTTAATTGTTCCAATCGACATCAACCCGGCGGCTAAAAGCGCCGAGAGCTTGTCAAAAACCGGATCGCCTAATCCTGGAGGACAGCCTTTAACGATCGCCTCAACTATGCCGCCAACAGAATCGCCGTCTTTACGGGCTTCTTCAATTTTTTGAATCATCAACTCTGCTTGTTCCAAATCCGGAGCACGGACTAAATTTTTTTCGATCACCGACAAATCAATTTTCTTAGCGTAGATTCCAGCAACCGCCAGCGTATAACCAACAACACTCACGTTATGCCGAGCCAAAATCTTTTTGGCAACCGCGCCGGCCGCAACACGGCAAGCGGTCTCGCGCCCCGAGGAACGTCCTCCTCCTCGGTAATCACGGATTCCGTATTTCATTTGATACGTGTAATCCGCATGACCTGGACGAAAAACGTCCTGAATATTGGAATAATCTTTGGAGCGCTGATCTTCGTTACGAATCAGCATGGCCAAAGGCACGCCGGTTGTTTTTCCTTCAAAAACACCGGAGAGGATTTCAACTTTATCGATTTCTTTACGTTGAGTCGTAATAGCGCTTTGTCCCGGCCGACGACGATCTAAATCAATTTGGATATCTGCTTCGGTCAATGATAATCCCGGTGGTACACCGTCAATCACAACGCCGATCGCTGGGCCATGACTTTCACCGAAGGTGGTGATTCGAAATAATTGTCCGTAAGAATTTCCTGGCATGTGGTTTTCCTTTCACAAATCCGTGATCGCCCCGATGGCCGCCGAGCTGACAACTTTCATATATTTACTCAAAACTCCTCGGGTGTAGCGCGGCTTGGGCTGTTTCCAGGCTTTAAGACGCTTTGTCATTTCCGCCTTGGAAATATTCAAATTGATTTCGCGTTTGTCGGCATCAATTGTGATGGAATCGCCGCTACGCACAATCGCCAGCGGCCCGCCGACGTAAGCTTCCGGTGTAATATGTCCGACGACAAACCCGTGGCTTCCACCGGAGAAACGCCCATCGGTGATCAGGGCGACGTCTTTGCCTAAACCTTTTCCCATCACAGCCGACGTTGGAGCAAGCATCTCGCGCATACCGGGGCCGCCTTTGGGGCCTTCGTAGCGGATCACAATCACATCTGCCTTTTTAATCGTTCCATCGAGAATTTTCTTCAAGGCTGATTCTTCCGATTCAAAAACCCGCGCCACGCCGGTAAAAGAATTTCCCTCTTTTCCCGAAATCTTCGCCACCGCTCCCGTCGGCGCGAGGTTTCCGTAAAGAATAACCAGATGGCTGTCTTTTTTAATCGGGTTATTAAAAGGACGAATGATCTGCTGATCTTCCGGATAAGGCTTCACCGAAGAAAGATTTTCACGAACCGTTTTTCTGGTGACCGTCAAACAATCGCCGTGCAATAATCCTTTATCCAACAGCATCTTCATGAGCGGGACGATCCCGCCGATTGCAACGAGTTCAGCCATGACAAATCGGCCGCTGGGTTTTAGATCCGCCAGAACCGGAACCTTTTTTCCTATTCGGGTAAAATCATCGATCGTTAATTTAACTCCGGCCGAATGCGCCATGGCCAGAAGATGCAAAACCGCGTTGGTTGAACCGCCGAGCGCAATTACAACGGTGATCGCATTCTCAAAAGCTTTCTTGGTTAAAATATCCCGAGGACGAATTCCCAGCTTAATCAAATTCAAAACCGCCTCGCCGGCTTTCAAACAATCATGTTCTTTCTCGGGAGAAATCGCCGCCTGAGCGGATGAATTGGGCAGACTCATTCCCAGCGCTTCAATCGCCGAGGCCATCGTATTGGCCGTGTACATCCCGCCGCACGAACCTGGTCCCGGAATCGCGCAAGATTCAATCTGCGTTAATTCCTTCGAATCTATTTTTTGATTGGCAAAAGCGCCAACCGCTTCAAAGACCGAAACGATATCCACATTTTTTTCTTTATGACACCCGGGCAAAATCGTTCCCCCGTACACAAATACCGATGGACGGTTTAAACGCGCCATCGCCATCACACATCCGGGCATATTTTTATCACATCCGCCGACGGCAACGAGACCGTCAAAACCTTCGCAGCCCATAACCGTTTCAACCGAATCCGCGATCACCTCGCGCGAGACCAGGGAATATTTCATTCCCTCTGTACCCATCGAAATTCCATCCGACACCGTGATCGTTCCAAAAATAACCGCTTTGCCACCGGCTTGATCAACGCCGGCGGCTGCCTTTTGAGCCAGCTTATCGATATGCATATTGCACGGCGTCACCATGCTCCAGGTGGAGGCAATGCCGATTTGAGGTTTGGAAAAATCTTCGTCTTTGAATCCAACAGCACGAAGCATCGCGCGCGAAGGCGCGCGTTCGTAGCCATCGGTGATAATAGAGGAATATTTTCTCACGCCAGCCATGGTTTTAATCCTTTCATTCTGTTTTCGTAATCCGAAATCTGTTTTTCAAACTGCATCGCCCAACCGATCTGATCCAAACCTTTCAGTAAACAATCTTTGGCAAAAGCATGGATGCGAAAAGAATATTTTTTTCCGGTTGGACCCAAAATTGATTGAGAATCCAAATCCGCGGTGATCTTGGCCCCGGGAGTATTAAGAACATCTTTAAAAAGTTCGTCAACCTCGGGAGATTTCAATTCAACAAGGAGAATTCCATTCTTTACACAATTATTGTAAAAAATATCCGCAAAACTTGGGGCGATGATCACTCGAAATCCGTAGTCGGATAACGCCCACGGCGCGTGTTCGCGGCTGGAGCCACAGCCGAAATTGTCGCGGGTCAAAAGCACTGTCGCGTTTCGATATTGCGGTTTGTTTAACACAAAATCTGGATTCTCCTTCGTTCCCTCATAATCCAGATAACGCCATTCGTGGAACAGATGTTTGCTAAAACCGGTGCGTTCGATTTTCCGAAGAAACTGTTTTGGAATAATCGCGTCGGTGTCGATGTTGGCGCGCTCCAGTGGGGCGGTGAGGCCGGTGTGATTGATGAATGGTTGCATGATTTTTCTTTCTTACAAATACTTCCTTACATCCGAAATCTTTCCCTCAATCGCCGCCACAACCGCCATCTGCGGGCTCATCAAGTGCGTTCGTCCGCCGGGGCCTTGACGGCCTTCGAAGTTGCGGTTGCTGGTTGAGGCGCAGCGTTCGCCTTTTTTTAATTGATCGTCGTTCATCCCCAAACACATCGAACAGCCGGCAAAGCGCCATTCAAAACCCGCTTGCGTAAAAATTTTATCCAGACCTTCCGCTTCCGCCTGAGCACGGACACGACCCGATCCGGGTACAACAATCCCTTGAATTTTAGGAGAAATTTTTTTTCCTTTGGCCATATGAGCGGCCACGCGCAAATCTTCAATACGGCCGTTGGTGCACGAACCAATAAAAACTTTATCAACGGTGATGGAATTCATCGGGGTTCCGGGTTTTAGATCCATATACTTTAACGCGTCAATCGCAGTCTGACGCTCAACGGGATTTACGAATTGATTCGGATCGGGCACAAGCCCGTCTATGGAAGTTACTTGCCCCGGGCTTGTGCCCCACGTCACTTGCGGCGCGGTGTCTTCCGCTTTCAAATTGATCACTTTGTCGAATTTCGCATCGGGATCACTTCTTAAAGATTGCCAATACAAAACAGCCTTTTCCCAATTTTCACCCTTCGGAGAAAAGTCACGGCCTTCGAGATAACGAAACGTGATCTCATCGGGCGCAACCATCCCGGCGCGAGCACCCGCCTCGATACTCATATTACAAATCGTCATGCGGCCTTCCATAGTTAGACGACGAATGGCGCTTCCGGCGTATTCCACAACATATCCGGTTGCTCCCGCTGTCCCGATTTGACCGATGATATATAAAATAACATCTTTCGGCGTGACGCCAAAACCGAGACGTCCATCAATATTAATCAGCATAGATTTTGCTTTGTTTTGTTGAAGGGTTTGAGTGGCGAGCACATGTTCCACCTCAGAGGTGCCAATCCCAAAGGCCAGCGCGCCAAAGGCACCATGGGTCGAGGTATGCGAATCCCCGCAGACAATCACCATTCCGGGCTGAGTGATTCCCAGTTCCGGCCCGATGACGTGCACGATGCCTTGATCCTTGTGTTGAAAATCATAAAGAGTCACGCCGAACTCTTTGCAGTTACGCGAGAGCGTTTCCATCTGAATTCTGGACGTTGCTTCCATGCGAGAAAGATCTTTCGTGCGGGTCGACACATTATGATCCATCGTGGCAAAGGTTTTTTGAGGGACACGGACTTTTCGTTTAGTCAGACGCAATCCCTCGAAGGCTTGAGGAGATGTGACCTCATGCACCAGATGCCGGTCGACGTAAATGACCGAAGTCTGCCCCGGACTTTCGTGTACGAGATGGTCATTCCAAATTTTTTGATACATAGTTTTAGGCATAAAAATCCTTTGAAAAATATTTGAAAATTATTCTATAAGACACCCTGAAAGTTGTCAACGGATTCGTCGGAAATGGAAAGCGCCCCTTGATTTCGTTGTTTAAAGAATTGAATCAAGGGGCGCCCCCGCTGTGTTAATCCCGAGTTGTCGTAACCAAGTAAAGCATAACATATTTTCGATAGAAAAAACAAGTCGGCGAGAAAGTTGGCGAGAAATGGGGAATTAATACTTCGATTCAAACTTCAAACATTGATCCCAGTACTTATAAAGCTTTTTAGTGGCTTGAATATCACCGAGGCAATAACGGGCGATATCCAGATGGCGGCCCTGCTTATAAAAATCTTTCACCTGAAGGCCGGTCATGCCTTCTTCTTTAGGGCTTGGGATCCCGAAGGCGTTGCACCACATGTGTAGACTGAATTTACGTTTGAGGGCGTCGTAAAAAGAAAGTTGATCCGCCAAGTCAACGTGCGGAGTGATCGCATAACGATAGGGCATCAAATTTTTGCTCGGCCGTATACTATGAATCGCCGAGCGAAGCATCAAAAATGGACAATCAAACGTGCGGCCATTGAAGGTAATGAAATGAGAATAATTTTTAAGATGATTCCAAAAATGATTAAGAATTTCTTTTTCCTGGCCGGAAACAAAGGTGATGTCCCCTTCCGTGAATCTCCGGGGAATTTGAGTTCCTTCTTGAAAAAAAACGAAACCTTGTTCAGTTTCAACTTCCAACATACCAATGGTAATAATCTGGGCGGTCAAAGGATAAAAACTTAAACTGTTTCTGGCCTCTTCTTTTTTTTCATCGGTTTCGGCAAATCTTAAAAAATATTCCTGTGAGGTTTCATCCAAAAGTTCAAAATCCTGCCCGACCGTTTCAATATCAAAAACTATTTTAGCCATAAGAAAATCCTCGAATGTTTATCTTCCCCTCACCATTTCTGTGGCGACATTATTATGGCTGGCAATCACCTGCCATGAGCTGTTATTTTTCATCCACGTCATGGTGTAACGCCGCACGGAACGGCCAGATCCCTCTGCGTTCTTTTCAATGGTGAAAAGATAATACTGCAGGATCGCAATTTTATCAAAGACCCCACAACTGACCGGGCTGATGTAATGGATCGGAAAACGCGTTGTCTCGCTCCAAAATCCAACCCATTTAGTCAACCATTTTTTATCCAGCATGAGCGGGCTCTCATGTCCGAAACCGCGGAAATCCGGATGAATGTATTTCAAAAATTCATCGACCTTGGCCTGAATGAGAAGTTCCCAATGGTCTTCTAAACACTTCCAGACTTCTTTTTGTTCAGCACTCCATTCTTCGGGATTGGGTGACATCGACTGGCGCATGAAATCCTCCTGTTTTTTAATTTTGTATATTGTATCAGTTGATGCCTTAGAATTCAACGGCTTACTCCGAATATTGATTTGCGAAAATTATCTTGAAATCCATAATAATCAAGGTTAACATAAACCAATTCAAATGAAGATTTCAAAAAAATTATGAAAGTTTTAATCCTCAATCCTTCCTTCGGAGAAGACTTTGTACGCGTGGCCCGCTGGTCAGCCAAATCCCGTGGCCGCGTGCAGCGGCATCCGGAATTTTTGCTGATCGCTGCCCAAATCCTGATTGATCAAGGGCACGATGTGAAATTCATCGAAGCCGCCGCTTGCAATCTCACTCCGCAGGAATCTTTTAGAATTGCGCAAGAATTCAACCCTGAGCTCCTCGTCATTCACGCCACCACCCCTTCCATTTATTCGGACATCGAGCAAGCCAAAATCATCAAAGAAAAAACCGGCTGCCAAGTCGCCTTTGTGGGACAGCATGCAACCGCCGAAATCGATAATACTTTTTTGATTGGCCGAGGTGTCGTTGATTACATTCTTCGACGGGAATATGACTATGCGTTACGTGATCTGGCTAATGGCATTCCCCCATCGGATGTTCTGGGCATGTCGTGGTGGGACTGCGACAAAGTGATCAATAATCCTGACCGTCCCGCTATTAATGTCAACGAACTGCCCTTTCCTGCCTGGCAGCTGATTAAACCCGAATGGTATCCCGACGGCGGGAAAAAATTTCCTTTCTTGACGCTGATCACTGGCCGCGGCTGCAATAACGCCTGTACGTTTTGTCGCGACCCGCAGCTCATGTATGGCTATCGCTTACGTAATCGCACCGCCCAGCTGGTTGTGGATGAAATGGAACATGATTTAAAACTCCATCCCCAGCTGCGAGAAATCATGTTTGAGACCGACACCTTTGCCGCCGATCGAGAACATGTGACCGAGGTTTGCAATGAGATTATCCGACGAGGAATCAATAAAAAAATCACCTGGTCGTGCAATATGCGGGTGAATACGGATTTGGAATTGCTTCCTCTCATGCGGAAATCCGGATGCCGGATGCTGATGACAGGTTTTGAATTCGGGACCAATGAGCAGTTGCGGGTCATTCGAAAAGGTGGCGTTAATATTGAAATGGCTCGTCGTTATTCTCTGCGTGCTCATGAACTGGGATTCACGATCCACGGATGTTTTATGATCGGCGCTCCCGGCGAAACCCGCGAAAGCGCGCGTAAGACCGTTGATTTCGCGAAATCCCTGCCGCTGGATACGATTCAAATCACGGGTGTGGCGGCGTATCCCGGAACAACCCTTTATAAATGGGCCAAGGAAAATAATTATCTGATCCCCGGCGATTGGCGAGAATGGTTAACTTCTCAAAAAGAACAACGGACTTTACTGAATTACCCTCAGCTTTCCAGCAAAGAGATCGATGAATTCATCGACACGGGCTTAAAAGAATTTTATCTTCGCCCGCGGCAAATGTGGAGGATGTTTATTTCAATCCGAAGCGTGGGTGATCTTTTGCGCAAGGTCCACGGCTTCAAAGCATTCATTGACTATTTTTTAAAGAAAACCGTCGGTTACTTTAAGAAAACACCGCCAGTATCTGCGCAAAGACAAATTTTATCCGCGATAACTCAAAACGATACTGTTTCATTGTAAAGAAACATTTTTCAAGCCCCAATCTTGACAGATTATAAAGCATTTGATATATTTGAAACAAAATCAACCGTGAAACTTGAAATTGTCGAGGAGGAATAAGAATGGCCCATGTTGTGACCGAACCTTGCGTTAAATGCCGATATACGGACTGCGTCTCTGTTTGTCCGGTGGATTGCTTTCATGAAGATAAAGAAATGCTGGTGATCGATCCTGAAGTTTGCATCGACTGCGGCGCATGTATTCCGGAATGCCCGGTTCAAGCCATCTACACCGAAGATGATGTCCCGGAGAAATGGAAAAGCTATATTGCCCTGAACAAGGAGAAATCTCCAACCCTTCCTGTTATCACCGAAAAAAAAGAACCATTGGTGAAAAAAACAGAATAATGAGCCCTCGAGGAGCTCTTGTTGAGGGCTCACCCTGAGCGAGCCCAGAGGGCGAGTCGAAGGGCCTTTTCAAGTACCTTCTTTTCTTCATTTTCCCTCGCCATTACAATCATAGAGATTACCTCGTATATTAAGGAACTTTGAACGATGTGGTTTTTCATGATTCTTTGCTATCTGATGTCCCTTCTGACTTTCTTCCTTCTTCTATTGAATGGTCTTCAAGGTTACTTCCATTTTAAAATCTTTCACGCCAACCACGCCACTTTGGCCATTTTGACGATGATCATTTATCTTTTCACCAAAACCCTGATCATTTTTTATTTTGTCGGCATCGGGGTCAGCATCAAAGAATTCATGATTGACAATAAAAAAAGCGGCGACTATCATAAACGGATTATCAGCGTTAAGCGGCGAATTTATCCACCGCTTCTCTTAAATATGCTTTTGGTGATGATTCTTTTTATCTCCGGCGGCGCGGTGGATACAAAGCACATCCCGGGATGGATACATAGTTTACTTTTTTATATCAGCATGATCCATTTTGCGAAAACAGCTGTGATCGAACATCAATCATTCAAAGAAAGCACCAGTATTGTGATCGAAATGGCCCAGGCATAGACATGTATTATCTTGCCAAATTAACCCAAGCCGCCGGCCTCGGGGTGATCACCCTAGGATTTTTGAGGAATTTTCCTAATCTCATCAACCGGAATATTCTTCTGGCCGGGGTTATCTTGTTCGGCTTGGGATGGTTGATCCAGACGTTTTTACTCAAGAAATAAATTTATGCGGATGATTTTAAAATTTGATACCGGAGCGGACGGGTTCTTAAAAATGATTTATGTCTTGGCGGTTGTGGCCGGGATAGTTTTGATCTTGGGGATTTATTTTATAACTTTTGTCCTGCGGGGAAAATAAACAGGAGTGTCTTATGAACATGATTCAAAAACTAAAAAATAAATGGAAGATCGCAAACAATCGGGACTTTACGTTGATTATGATTACTTTTTCTTTGGCGGGGATGGGGGTGAGTTTTTCACGACGGGAAATATTCGTACTTTTAGGACTCGACCATGCATCTTTGGGATTGAAGATTCTTGTTTCTCTTCTTTTGATTGTACCTTTGTATCAACTCTCCACTCTCTTCTTTGGTTTTTTCCTGGGACAGTTCAATTTCTTCTGGGAACGGCAAAAGGCCATTGGCCGAGCTTTAAAAAAAATCCCCGCCAAAATTTTGGGCCAAGCCTAGAAAAATAGAAATAATTCTCACCTTTTAAAATCCCCGCCCTTTAAACGTATATAACATCAGATAAATCAAAACGCCCGTCACGGAAACATACATCCATACCGGTAAAAGCCAGCGCGTGATTTTGACATGTTTTTGGAAATCTTGTTTATACGCATGCCACAAGGCCCTTAGACTAAAAGGAACAATAATAACCGCCAAGGGTGTGTGCGTAAGGAGTATAAAAAAATAGAGATATCTTAAAAATCCTTGACCTTTGTATTGAGTAACACCGTGGACTAAAAAATGATACGTCAGATAAGAACAAAGAAACAACATCGAACTGATAAAGGCACAGATCATCATCCTCTTATGCAAAGTTCGGTTCTTCTTTTTAATTGCCCTCCATCCCAAAAATAAAAAAATACCGGCCACTCCATTCAAGCATGCGTTCAGTGCCGGTAAATTATGGACGTCCATCATTTTCTTTCTTTGATTAATGCCGCAATATCTTTAAAAAGGGTATCGATGCTTTTTTGCTGAGTCCCGTCATAATACCCCCGGATCCGTCCCTCCCGGTCAACCAAAACAAACCGATCGCTGTGAAAGATCGGTTCCTCCAGCGAGCCGACCTTAAAACTCTCAACGGCCAATCGTTTTATTTCGTCTCTGGCTCCGGTCAAAAAATGCCATTTGGTTGTGTCGGCATGATACTTTCGGGCAAATCTGGCTAGAATATCAGGAGAATCATTCTCGGGATTGACCGAGACTGAGACCATTTCCACGGAATCGATGGGTAAAAAAGAACGGTAGAGCGCGGCCATATTCTTCGTCATCACCGGACAAATGCCGCCGCACGTCGTGAATATAAAATCAACCAGCCACACCTTGCCCTTTAAATTGTTCAACCTAAATTCACGGCCTTGCGTATCGAGCAATTGAAAACTATTGACTTGGCCGTAGACCGGCAGGCTTTCCACCTTAAGGGCACGTTGAAAAAGAACGACCGAAAAAATCAGAGATCCTAAAATTCCCACAACGATTAAATAAAATATTTTTCCTCTAAACATAAAAATCTAAAATGTGACGTCGAAGATAATCAAAAATAATAAAATTGGCAAATACATGACCGTGGCTCTTAATAATTTCTGCGCATCCAAAAAGGTCTTGGAGTGAAGAAAGGTTCGCGCAACCAAAAACAACCCCGTACTTAAGACCAACGCCCCGTAAAAATAAATTTGTCCCGACATTCCAATCATCGTCGGCAGCAACGATACGGGAATCATTAAAATCGCGAAAAATTTGATTTGAGTAAACATCCTTTTTCCATCAGGATCCAGAACCGAAAGCATCTTAAAACCGCCTTTTTTATAGTCTTCCTTAAACATCCAGGCAATGGCATAAAAATGCGGATGCTGCCAAATGAATAAAATCAAAAATAATATCCAGGCGCCCAGATCCAATTCACCGCTTGCCGCGGCCCAGCCCCCCATCGGAGGAATAGCACCGGGGATCGCGCCGATTGTGGTATTGAGCCAACTGATTTTTTTAAACGGGGTATAGACTAGAACATATAAAAAGGCTGTCAACAAACTCAAAAAAGCGGTCAGAAGATTCACGCAAGCGGTTAACACTAAAACTCCCAGCAGAACCAAAACGATACCAAAAAGCATCGCATTATTTGGCGCAATGATTCCTGAGGGAATCGGACGATTTTTTGTCCTGTGCATTTTGCTATCGGCGTCGCGCTCAAGGTATTGATTCAGGGCGGCTGCCCCCGCGCAAACCAAACCAGCGCCCACAAGCGTTACGATTAATTTAGAGAAAGAAGAAATCCCTTTTCCCCCCAAAAAGAACCCAATGGTGGTCGTCACCAAAACCAATCCAAGGATTCGCGGTTTAGTTAATTCAATATAAGCAGATATCAATGATTTATTTTTCATAGATAATTTGTTTAAAGAATTGAAGATTGACGGGAAAAATACGTAAGACGAAAAGAACACTCGCCCCCAAAACGGCAGCGCCATTGACCACATGAAGACTGGTGATCCAGGGATCTTTCCAGCTGAGAACAGTCAATACGCCTAACAAAATTTGCAAGACGATGAAATTATCTAAGATTAAAATCGAATGAACCAATCTTTTATTGGTTCGATAAAATTTAAAAGTTTTGAACGTGAGATAAAAAGCCGTTAACGCAATGATTCCCGCAACCAAACGATGAACAAAATGAACCGCCACCTGCCACATCAAAACCGGATCGAGATTCATTTTAAAACGCCAATCGTTGATCGTCTTTAGCATCGCGTCGTTAAAAGGCGGCCAATAATATCCCCCCATCGTTGGAAAATCAGGGATCGCCAACCCCGAATGCGTATGCCGCATACAGGCGGCGAGAATCAGCTGGCAATAAATCAGGATTAATAGAAAAAAATTCAGCTTGATCAAACACACAGATGAGAGTTCTTCTTTGATCTGCTTTCGAAAAAAATGCTCTTGAGATTGGCTGTACGCAATCAGAATCGTGAGAATGAAAAACGTTTGGGCCAACACGCCATGAAATATAGAGATAGCTGGCGGTAAAAAAAACAAAACCGTGATTCCACCCAAAACCCCTTGAAGGATCACAGCGGCCAGCGCACAAAAACCTAAATTCTTCACCCACTTCCTTTTTTCTCTGAATCCCAACCAAATCGCCAAGATCAAAGTCAAAAAGCCAACGGTTGCCGCCACCATCCGATGACTGTGTTCGTAAAATACCCCTCCCACCATGGGTGGAAAAAATGTTCCATACGACAACGGCCAATCCGGAACCGCCAAGCCAGAACCCGTGCTGTTGACCAAAGCCCCGACAAAAATTAAAAAAAGGGTCGAACAGACGATAATCTTTGAAAATATGCTTAACCCTCGGCTTGGAGGATCGTATACAACAGTGCGTGAGTTCATTTTTGAAAAATTTTTAGTTTAAGAAAAAATTGTGTTCGAGGTGGGATTAATTCCAGAAATCATCACCAGTAGAACTGCTTGGGGTGGCTTGTTCACTGAGCCACTTTTCATATTCTTCAGGCTTTTGAACCGTTACAAAACCTCTCATCCGATAATGACCTAGGCCGCACAGCTGCGAGCAGACAATTTCATAGGTACCGGTTTTGGTGGGAGTAAACCAGACCGGAATGCTCATCCCCGGGATCACATCCTGCTTGACCCTCATCAAGGGCACGCCGAAGCTATGAATAACATCTTTGGAGGTCAGATGAATTAAAACCGGTCGGCCGATGGGAACATGTAACTGGTTTATGGTTGTGAAGTCATCCTTCGCATGGGGATCCTTACGATCAATTCCCAAAGGATTAGATTGCTTATCCATCCACTTGATCTCCGTTTTACCGAACGTTCCATCTGCCCCCGGATAATGAACATTCCAGGCAAACTGTTCGGCCACGATTCGAACTTCGATCGTATCCTTTCTTTCCGGAAAGGCATTGACCTGTTTGGCCCAAAAAGGGATCGAAAACCCGACGAGCAAAAGCGTTTCAACAACCGCGACCGCCACTTCCAGGACACTGGAAAAATGACTGTGGACTCCGTGATAGTTTGCTTTGGGGTGGCGTGATTTATTGAAGCGGATTAAGGCAACGGTAAAAAAAATCCCCCAACCGATAAACAAAACCAGCATCAAAATATGCACTAAAAAAATAAGCATATCGATTTGTGAACCATGGGCGGATGCGTTGATGGGTAAACCGATCATTTCTTTACTCCAAATATTTTAGGAACTCGTCAGAAGCTTTGCTCTTCTTCTAAATCGCAACAAAAAAACAACAATACAACTTAAAACACCAACGAGTATAATCAACAAACTCATAATGGCCATGTTCAGTCCCGTGGTTAAATTTGAATCAAGCGCTCCATAGCAGACGGCGCAGGCATAAACTTTTGAAAAACAAATAAATGGGCTGATGATGACCGCCAACTGAGTTAATTTCTTAAAAAATTTATTTCCGTAAATAATTAAGGCTACCCCTAGCACAATGCTTCCTATTCCTAAGCCACAGTAAAGACCATCCTTGGCGTTTAAACAATAAAAAAATGCCCACGCTGCGAAGCCAAAGGATAAGAGCGTTGCCACGACAATAAAAATGATGTGAAAAATTTTAAGAGACATGGACCGTTCCGAAAATGTTTCCCCAGAATTCTAGGACCGGCAAAAGAAGCAATCCCAGAAAAAAAATCAACGTCAAAATCAAAACAAAATGAATGAGTTTCTTTTCCGAAATCAAATGCATGAAATAGCACGCGATCAAAACTCCCTGCACAAAGGCAACACTCAAAACAATAAAAACGGTTTGTTCTCCCAACAAAGATAATTTGCTGACGGTAAAATTAATGGCGGTCAAAAATAACAAAAGCCCATAAATCAATAGATGCTTTCTGACTTCCTGTTTGATATTCTGCGATGAAATTTCCTGCATAGTCTTTCCTCTACGACAAATAAAGAATCGGAAATAAAAAAATCCAGACAAAATCAACGAAGTGCCAGTAAATGCCGGCCACCTCTACACGGTTTGTAAACCGCTGTGGATCGGCTGTCCACATTCGGGAGCCAAGACCCCAATTGTAAGAATTCACAACGATTCCGCCAAGGATGTGTAAAGCATGAAGTCCGGTCAAAGTAAAATAAATCGCAAGAAAAGTATTCGTTTGAGGAAACATCTGTTCATGAAACTCTCCCCGGTATTCAATGGATTTCACTCCAAGAAATGCCAGGGCGAGCAGAATGGTGATGCCCTGATAAAGTTTGAATTTTTTAAAATCATTCAATTTCAACGAAACCCACGCCATGACCATGCTGACACTAGACGTCATAAGCAGGAATGTATTGAATGTCGCCAACGGAACATTCAAAAGCGTCCAGCCGTGCGGCCACTGAATCGCTCCCACGCGCAGCAAAATATAGGAAGAAAACAAAGCTCCAAAAAGCATCACCTCCGATGCTAAGAATAACCAAACACCCATCTTGGCATTGTATAAACCGGTGTCAGCTCTGTGTTCAACTGTATAAGGAATGATTTCAGACATAGTGTTAAGGGTTTATTGTTTGTTGATGTTGAGGAGTAAAATCTTTCGTTGCGCCAGGAAGACTATATTCGTAAGGGCCGCGATAAACAACCGGCGCTTTTACAAAATTTCCGTGCGGTGGCGGCGTGGGTGTCGCCCACTCCAGTGTTGTGGCTTCCCACGGATTATCCGTTTTGATCTTTTCCTTTTTAAAGAGACTCCACACGATATTTATAATAAATGGAATTTGAAAGATCGCCATGATCCAGGCCGCATACGACATCAGTACGTTGAGATGAATAGTACTCTGGGTAAAGGTATATTCCGCGCCGCCATCATAGAGCCGACGAGGAACACCGGCCAAGCCTTGAATCATCATCGGCATAAAAATTAAATTCATACAGACCAATGACGGCCAAAAATGCACATGACCCAAGACCTCATTCATTTTCCGTCCCGTGATTTTTGGAAACCAATAATAGATTCCCGCGAAAAGGGCAAAGATCGTTCCCGGCGCCACGATATAGTGAAAGTGACCAATGACGTAATACGTATCATGCAAATAAATATCGCTGCTGGAAAGTCCTAACGGAAGCCCGGTCAATCCGCCAATCCCAAACATCGGAAGAAACGCCAGCGCAAAAAGCATCGGAATATTAAACCGGATCGATCCTCCCCATAAAGAAATAAAAAATGCCGTCAGGATAATCACCGAGGGAATCGAAATAATCATCGTCGTCGCCTGAAAGAATGCGCTGATGGCCGTTCCCATTCCGGTTAAAAACATGTGATGCGCCCAAACGATGAAGGACATAAAGCCAAGAAATATGAGGGCATAGACCATCGAACGATATCCCCACAAGGGTTTGCGCGTATTATTGGCAATGATCTCCGCCACAATTCCCATGGCCGGTAAAATCAAGACGTAAACTTCCGGATGAGCTAGAAACCAAAAAAGATGCTGCCACAAAAGAACGCTCCCTCCACCGCTGACACTCAAAGGCTGACCGCTTACAGCCAGGCCGCTTGGAAGAAAAAAACTCGTATGAGCCAGACGATCCATGAGCTGCATGACACCGGCGGCTTCGAGCGGAGGAAAGGCCAATAAAAGAAGAAAAGAAGTCACCAACTGCGCCCACACAAAAAATGGAAGCCTCATGAAGCTAAGACCAGGGGCTCTTAGTTGAAAAATGGTCGCGATAAAATTAACCGCACCCAATAACGAGGACGTGATTAAAAATACCATACCGATCAGCCACCAGGTTTGTCCAACGGATGCGATGTCGGAGAGCGGGGCATAAGAAGTCCAGCCCGAATTGGCGGCACCGCCGGGCACAAAAAAACTAGCCAGCATCACGACCCCCCCGATAAAATAGGCCAAGTAGCTTGCCATATTCAATCTCGGGAAAGCCATATCCGGCGCGCCGATTTGTAAAGGAACGATATAATTTCCGAACGCACCGACCGATAAAGGAACAATTCCCAAAAAAACCATGATCGTCCCGTGCATGGCGCCCAATTCATTATAAAATTCCGGCAGCATCACGCCACCGGGCATGTTTGCTTCCCCAAAGAATTTTCCAATCAAAGGAAGCGGTTGTCCGGGAAAAGCCAGCTGCCAGCGCATCAGCATCATGAGACTGAATCCAAAAAGCAAAAAGACCAGGCTCGTGATTCCATACTGTAAGCCAATCATTTTATGGTCCGTGGAAAAAATATATTTTCGCCAGAAGCTTAGTTTGTGGTCGGGGTGATGATGATGTTCGGTGGGAGTACTCATAGTTTTTAAAAACTTTGTAATTTTTTATTGTCATTCTGAGGCCGATAGACCGAAGAATCTCAAAATTCTGGGATCCTTCGTTTCACTCAGGATGACGTTAGTGAATTACTTCTGCGGTTTGGCAAACGTGAAATTGATTTCTTTGGTTTCATCTCCCGTCACCGTCACCGAAGCCTTTTGAGTTCCCAATTTTTCGTGCCAGGCCTCTATTTCATACGTGCCGGCTGGAAGATTATCGATCTTAAATTTGCCGTCGGGCTTGGTGGTTGCGAAAAACGGATGCGCCATCACTGAGAGCCATCCGCTCATCCACGGATGAACATCGCATTTAATAGGAAACATGAATTCTTCTTTATCAAAAACTTTGGTGGTCTCGGCGCGGAATTTGGGCATCGCCATATTAAATTCTTGATTAACTTTACACAGGGCATGGACATTATGGAGAGTTCCATCGGGATTAAGAATTTTTACCGTCTGCCCGACCATGACCCCGGCCACATGCGGGGTGTATTGACAACCATTCTGATCAATCACGAGCTGTTCAGCTGGAACAGGGTAGGTTTTTTTTGCCAGACCGCCTTTAACGTAGACAAAGACATTGGCCATCGTATTTCTTTCTCCTACTACTAATGTCTGCGGGTAAACCGGAGTTGTGTGGTGGGTTAAACAGATGGGATCAGCCTCCATCTTGATTTCGTTAAACTTAGGAACCTCTCCTTCGTACTTAATGGTTCCAGAAATCGACGCTGCCTGGACATTCCAACTCAAAAAAGTTGCCAGGATAAATGCGGTAAAACTAAGTACATTTTTTTTGAAATTCATAGACCACTCCTTTGTGTAGAAATGCTGTTGTGCAGAATGGATAACACACTACTATAAGCAATTTTGTTTGTCAAGAAAGAGTCTTTCTTCTTTTGAATTGTTCTTCATTATTTATCATACCTCTCCCCTATATGATGCATGAACGGTTTGAAGTGATCCGGGATTTTGAAGCCGCGGAATTCGCTTAGACACTTATAACACACAACGATCGTCGGAACTTTTTTGTGAAAAACCCAGTCGAAGAACGCAAAAACCGGCAGACTTAACCCGTAAGTCCACGGAACGAGCACGATTCCAATCAACATAATAAAACACCCCAAAGCCTGATTGAAATCTTTTTGCAAATAGAACTGGCGGGCTTCACAAATCGGGCAACGGTCAAAAACTTTATCGACCTCTCCCATCTTTCCCCAGACTTTGGCGCATTGCCCACAAACAATCGGCTGGTTCTGGGAAACAGAAACTTGCGAAAATTTTTTGCAGGAATCGCAGGCACGGCTAATTGAATACATTATAATTCATTACTCTTTAGTGGATTGTCACCCCCGAATGTTTTTGTCGGGGGTCTAATGACACTCCCCGGGCTAAAGCCCGGGGTTTCTTGACCGTACTTGCGACTAGACTTCCTCCCCGGCCTAAAGGCCGGGGTTTCAAAGTTTTAAATGACAAATCTTTAAGAAGTGATATGACACAAAACGGTTACAATCCAAGTCCATATCGAATTAAATAATACTTGTAAGTAATATCCCCAATCAAAACCGAACTCACCACCACATACAAAATTCCCGTGGCGGATTGCGTGGACTTGACATCGAGGGTTCCTTTGACAAACCAAAGGGAAATGATTGGAAACATTGTTCCAAAGAAAAAAGCGATGACAAGGAAGAATCCATCCATCTGTCCCACAAATTGCCAAAGCGAAATCATTTCTCCTCGAGAAAAAATGCGCATGGTCAAAAGCGCCCAAAGGTCCAACAGCCCACGAAGGATTAAGAAGAACCAAAACACATACACGGCCCGTTTTAAGTGACTCATCGGCAAGCCATGAACGTTCAAATACCAGTGGCCGAGGTTCATCGTGTAAAACGATAAACAAAGAATAAACCCGTCCAAGATCGCACTGCCCATGATCGCCGCTCTTGATGAAGCGATGAGTTGTGAAGAGTGCGGCAAAATAACGAGGTGGTCCAGCACCAAACAAAAAACGCCGAGCCCCACAACGCAAGGAATCGTGATCATTCGAGGATTCACGGTCCCTTTTTTCCAATAATGATACGATAAAAAAATAAAAAGCGCTTTCCACAAAACAGCAGCAACTTTCAAAAACAACGGAACATCCATAAACAACAACCCCACCACCCCCACTCCCCCGACGAAATTTGGAAGTCCGATATGAAACTTGTGAAAATCATTCTTGAGCGGATCGCGAGCGCTGATCCAGAAACACAGTGGATAGATTGAGGCGAAAAGGAGTGCGGTTAATAGTGGAATTGTGATTAACATGTACCCTATTCAACAATCTCGATGTTTACTCTTTCTTCTTTATTTCCTTAAATTCCGGCGGCGATATCCAATCTTGAACTTCGACCGTCTCATCTATGACTTTTGCTAAAATATCCAACTGCTTAAATAAGTTATCCTCATAACATTTACCGTTGTGAATCATAGAAGAAATCTTACCATTTTCAACTATAGAAATTTCTGTCGAAGGAACATCAGTCGTATAGGTCCCACAATCGAGAGAAGCGGCCTTTTCGACCAACCCCGGAAAATCCATTTCACTAAACTTTTCCAGCAGCTGTCTCAACTTATCAGCAGATATTGTTTTTTCTTGACGACCAAACACCTTAACAAAATTTTCTCCTTCATAAACAACTTTGCCATCGACAGAAATTGTCAACATATAGATCGGGCATTGACCGTAACACGCTCCTCTTTTCAAAATAATTTTTGTATCTTCCGGAATGATCGCTGCTCCATAGATGAGGGATTGGCAAAATAAAATGAAGAATGCCACCGAAATCACTTTTTTCATAGTCGTCCTTTCGCTTTAGTCAAACAACACCTCAGTGAATTTCCCCCGATTCTACGTCAATTCCCAATTCTCGCGGCGCCGCGAGAATTGGGGAGACGTCTGAATAACATCTTCTATTTCTGCGGCGATTGGTCTGATGGCGCGAGAGGTGGTGTTTTTTCTTCTGAAGAAGGCGCTGGAGGAGTTGTTTTTTTCTGGGCCTCTGGGGAATTTGAAAGCGTCAGAAGATAATCGCGTAAGACTTTGATCTGTTTTTCTTCATCGCCATTCAAGATATCTTCGGGACCCGACGCGGCAAAGTTTTGTGGATCAAAATAGGTCGGCATTTTGGTTCCCGGCAAGAGCGCCTGGGGATTGTGCAGCCATTCGATGATCCATTTGGGTTTGAGCCGTTTCTTGGCCAGCGCGAAATTCGGCGCCCAGCTCTCCGATGAACCGGCGGGCATTTTGTCGCCCACGATATGACACTGCGCGCAGCCGAAATAATCTTTTGAAAATAATTTCTGGGCCGCCTCCAACTCCTCGGGGCTCATCGCCTCAGGAGCCGGTTCCGAGAACGGAAATTCTTCTTTGTCTAATGCGCTGAAATATTTCAAAAGTGTGTTGAGCTGGGCGGTATCAAAATGATATGTCGGCATACGCACCGACAGCCATGGGCGGATGGTTTCCGAACGATGTAAAAATTCAAAAAGCCACTGGGTTTGAACTTTTTTACCTTCGCCAATTAAATTCGGCGGGCTGAAACTCGTAGTTACCGATTTCGCTTCGCCTTCAGAACGATTTTGAAATTTGACGAGCCAGTCGGTGATCGTCGGCTGAATGGCCCCGCCTTCTCCTTCAATCATATGACAGCCCTGGCAGTTAAATTGACGAACGAGTTTTTGGCCTTCTTCGATCGCTTGATTATGCGCGGTGCGAGGCTCCAGCTTCGAGGGCTCCGGACGGTCTTTCACAAATCCCATTAACGCTGTCGTGATCGCCTGTGCTTCCTCCTCGGTAAAATGAAAATTAGGCATGCGCAGTTTGTCGTACGGTTCTTTGATGAGATTGTGATCGAAAATCCGCGGATCTTTGAGCTTCTGCATAAACCACGCCTGTTGGGAGTGTTCAATATCCACAAAACCAAAATCCAAACGCTCGACGTCCTTGCTTCCTTCTTCGGTTAATTCGGTCCCAATCGGTTTGTCTTTTTCAAAGCCGCTGATGTTATGACAGGCAAAACATCCGTAATAGCGGATCAATTTCTCACCGGAATAGATCAACTTTTCATCCGTGCTCATTTTGGCCAGGTGGTCTTTGGTGTCCACGATGGAAACGGATTTTTTTAAAAACTCAGATGTAATTTCATTCAAAACTTTTTCATCTAACTTCGGGGTTGGCGTTTTCATGAATGGTATATTTTTATCCGCGGTTAGATAGGCGGCGATGTCGGAGGCTTCCTCGTTGGAAAGCCGCAGGTTTGGCATCTTGGTTTCGGGATGATAACGGTTGGGGTCTTTGAGCCAATTAAAAAGCCATTCTTTCGTCGTCTTGGATCCCAAGCCTATGAGATTGGGGCCTTGTTCTCGATGGAGCGTGTCCCGGGTGCGTTCTTTGGGAGCGGATTCGGGCTGGGTGTTGTGACAGGCAAAGCAGCCCAGCGACGCCACCAGCTCCTCTCCTTTTTTAGGATTTCCATTCTTAGAAACGGTTTCGAGATTGAACGACGAGCTTTTAGTGAAAAGATACGAAACAATCGCTTGAATTTCCTGCTGGGAACGTTTCTGTGATTCAGGATCATTGCTGTTGGATTGCCCAAAGAACGACGGCATCCAGGTGTTGTGACGAAACGATTGCGGATCAGCGATCCAGCGGTAAGCCCAGTCTTTTGAAGTTTTGGCGGCGAGCTTTGTTAAGTCCGGACCGGTTTTGGGCCAGTCTTTATATTTTTCGATGGTGTGACAGCTAAAACACCCGGCGCGTTCAATCAAATTCATCCCGACATTTAATTTCTCAGCACCCTTGATCACCGTCTGGCCGGAGTGGCATTTAAAGCAGCTGGCTTCGGTAAACTGACTCGGATACATGGGGTGTTCCCACTCGTGGTCTTCTTTCCAGTTGTACTTCTCTTCCCATTTTTTCTTTTGTTCTTCCGAGGAAGGAGTATGCGCGGCGGAAAAAAAGCTGGTCCCTCGCCCGCGGCCTTCGTGGCAGGTGGTGCATCCGAATTCTTCTAAGGGATGAGCAGAATTATTTCCCACAAACAATTCTAAATGCGGATGCGTCGTAAAAGGCTGCGGGGCATCTTTATAATCGGGGTTAGCGATCCCTAAGTGACACGTCGTGCAGCGGTCGACTTTGGGCACGCTCATAAAATTTACGCTGTCTTTGATGTCATGCAAAACAATCTGCTGGACCCGGTCATTGGGATTAGCAAAGTCGATCACGGGCAAGTCGCGGATCATGCCGGCGAACTTGTTGGCCAGCGGCATTTCGTCCCAGTCGATTTTTTTGAGTTTTCGTTCGTAGATGTCGACTTGTTTGGTTAAGGGTTTCAAGTCTTTTTGAAGAGATTTGAGTTTGGAAGTGTAACCAAGGATTTTGTTTTGAATATTATGCTGCTGGGCTTGAAATTTTTCGAGATTCAGGCGCAGGTTATTTATTCTTTGTTCCAGCTCGTTGATATTCTTTTGGATCTTAGCCGCTTCCGGCTTGTGATGGCTGACGGCTTCCTCGTAATGATATCGAGCAGCGTCGTACTGGGCTTTGGCAAACTGGGACTGCTGATTATTGATGTCGTACTGAGATTGGATGCGCCCACTCTCGGCTTCAAGCTTTTTGATCTCGGAAGATTTCTGGGCGGTTTCTCTTTTGATGCTTTCGATTTGTTTGAAAAGATCTTGATATTCTGGTTTCTCTTTTAAAGAACTCATTTCCAGGTCGTACTTGACCCGGGTCTTCTCGACTTCAAGGTCGCGGAAATCTCTTTGATATTTTTTCCAGCCGCGGGAGTAATCGTAGGCGAACATCGAAAGAAGCGCCCCTAACAAAATGAGCGCGGCCATCGCAAACAAAAAATTTAAAGTGGTGATTTTATAATGACGTTCTTGATTTTCTGCCACGGGAAACCTCTCAACGAGGGTGGGGCTTGACGTTCGGCGATTTAACGCTGCGGCGTCAAGCCCCACCCACGACGCTAGATATTAAAGAAAAACTCCGGAATCGCGATAATGTATTTGATATTAAAAAACCACCGCAGATACATCTTGATGGGCAAACTGACCGCAATCAACAACAGCACAATAAAAATACTGTACCGAACCGGCCCCAGACGCGCGTAAACATCTTTCAGCCACGTCTTGGCCAAAATCGGCGGCAATAACAAAAAGTATCCGCCCACAATCAGTATTCCAAGAATCTCCCTTAATAAAATATTGTGCGGCACAGCGCGCTTCAAGATGATCATATAGACCAATTCCGAAATATTCACGTTCGTTAAAGCCGCCAGTTTATGCACGTCCCAGTATTCAAACGGCCCAAAAAAATTCCAGTTCGGTCCTCTTAAAAACGTTCCCGTCATAATAAGGAAAATCCACAAGACCAGCCAAAAAAACAAAAAAATCGTAACACCCATCTTGCGGTTTTTGAAACTGTAATACCCCGAATACTGTGGATTTCCATCCAGATAAGGAATACACATCATCCCCACCAAAATCAGCGTCGGAAACAAAACACCGGCGATCCACGGATCATAATAAACCAGCATCTCCTGCAGCCCCAGAAAATACCACGGGGCTTTCGATGGATTGGGAGAAACCGTGGGATTGGCCGGGCCTTCCAACGGAGCTTTAAGGGAGATCGACCACATAATCAAAAATGCCGCAACGAGAATTAAACAGATGAATTCAATATAAACCAAATCCGGCCACACCAAAATTTTTTCCTTGGCGTCCTCAAATTCATTGGGCTTTTGTCCCGCGTCCAACCGTTTGTCGTTGGCGATCGCTTGCGACATGGCGAGCCACAAAAAGAAAAACACCAAAAAAATCAGCCCGACGATCGGAACATTGTCGGGCTTGGTCATAATCAAACGGAAGTTCGGATCCGTCAACCCAAAGGCAAAAAAGGTAAACAATCCCAAAAAAATCACCCGGATACCTTTTTTCGTCCAGATCAAATCCAACTTTAATTTCCGGCTGATTTTAAAAAGCCGGTCCGTCGGAGGGAAAATAAAAAAGAAACCCAACAGGATCATGGTGAACATGATCTTGGGGTTTGAAACGACGTTGAAGAAATGTTTGATGGATTCCATAATTAGGTTGGCCCTGAAATTCCGCCATCTTTTCGAACACGCCAAAAATGGACGATCATAAAAATCATAATAATAAAAGGAAGTCCGATGCAGTGCAACACATAAAACCTCAACAACGCCCCCTCCCCGACAAAACGTCCACCCAGCAAAGCAAAGCGGGCATCACTTCCGGAGTGAACAAAATTAACATCACCAATCGCCAGAAGCGATGAACCGGGGCCATTAGCCCCGACAAAAGGTGTAGCTCCCGCCATATTCGATCCAACGGTAATCGCCCAAATGGCCAGCTGATCCCAGGGCAAAAGATATCCTGTAAAACTCAAAAGCATCGTCAACACCAAAAGAACAACGCCGATGACCCAGTTGAATTCTCGCGGTGGTTTGTACGATCCCGTCATAAAAACTCGGAACATGTGCAGCCACACCGTGATGACCATCAAGTGCGCGCCCCAGCGGTGAATCTCTCGCATAATTCCCAGCGGCACCTGCTGTCCTAAATCGGTGATGTCGCCATACGCGTATTCGACCGTCGGGCGGTAATAGAACATGAGAAGAATTCCTGTAACAGTCAGCACCAGAAAAATGAAAAACGAAAGTCCTCCCATGCACCAAGTGTACTTCACTTTAACGGCGTGTTTCGGCAGCCTGACGGGGTGAAGATGCAGGAAGACACTGTTTAGCATAATCATCATCCGCTGGCGTTTGTTCGTTGGAATTCCGGTCCGGAAGATCGATCGTCCGATAGGAGTTTCCATGAATTTTTGAAGGAAATTTTTGGTTGGTTCGTTGTTGGGTTGATCTGACATGCGGTTCTCCTATATCACTATCGTGTCTATGTTACCTAGATGGTCCATCCTGAAGTTTTATTTGCCTCTGTAACTGATTCAAAAAATATCGGTTCTCCTGCTCTTCTTTTAGAGTACCTGAGGAAGGATGGAATGTGTGGGTGACCCCAGTCCCATCTCCAGTTGCATCGAGCAATCTTTGCTGCTCTTCCGGAGTTTGAGCCAGATGAAACTTCATCATAAAAATCGGGTCAGTGCTAAGCTCAACACCCTCTGCTGTGGCTACGACATTAACGGTCGCCCCCGCCGTCGATTCCGATTTCACCGCTGCGCCAATAGTGTATTCTCCTTCTTCCTTAATCAAAACATTGAGAGGAAATTTCATCGTCTCATTTGGAACCAACTTTCCAGACCACGGTTGACCACCATGCACTATACCTACCTGTGGTGGAAGAAAAAACTCTACCTTAACTGATTCGCTTGAGCTTGCCATATTCCATATACGCAGTACCAAATCAACCTGATCACCCAGTTGCGCTTTGTTTCTTAATATAGAAAATTTAGCTGTCACAGTGGGAGAAGGCGGAGACGCATCCACTCCCCGTGTCAAAAATAAGAACAACAATAGAAAAAGTACCCAGCTGACCTTAACCCTCATTGACTTTCCACTTTTCCAATTATCACCCCCGAATGTTTTTGTCGGGGGTCCAATCATGACTTCGTCTGGATTCCCGATTAAAGCATTCGGGAATGACAGACTATTACACCAAAATAAACGACTCCGGATCCTTCCACTCGCCCTTCTCTTGCTGAAACTTTTTAGTCTTATCCACGACGATTTCGCCGTTATCGGCTAAATAAATCTTGAATCGCTCCAACGGCCGCGGGGCCGGGCCTTCAAAATTGATTCCGGTTTTATAAAATCCGCTCCCATGACACGGACACTTGAACTTATTGTCATTTCCTAACCAATTCGGCGTGCAGCCTAAGTGCGTGCAGACGGTTGAAAGCGCGTAAATTTTTTCATCGTCGCGTACAATCCAAATCCCGTATTTATCTTTCCATCGCTCGGAAACTTCTCCGGTTTGATATTCATCCGGAAGGCCTGCCCGAAAGGTTTGCACCGGCTCAAACAAAACATTCGGAAATAAATAACGCAGGATCATGCTGCCATACCCGCCCACGACGGCCGCAAACGCGGTCCATCCCACGGCCGACCATTTAATAAAAGTCCGTCGGTCGACTTGGGCAGCCAAAACATCTTGAACAAGGCCTGAATTTTCTTTTGGTTTTTGGGGAGGGTTATCGGTCATATTTTCCCTAGAGTGTCATGACACAAGTAATTTCATTTCTTAATTACTTCCATCGCCATTTTACGGATGTTCATATTAGGATCCGACTGCGCAAGGTTTTTGATGGCCCCTTGAAGCTGAGGATCATTCAACTGACTCGCGCCTTGAATGGCCAGTTGCATTAAATCGTTTTGTTCCTCGGGATCCAGTTCCGGAAATTTTGAAAGATACCGGCGGTTTAAGAGATTCAATAAAATTTCGCGCCCCGAACCGTCGTGCATCATCGCCAACGAAATGGCTGAGCCCCATTGTACATTCGGTTCAGAATCATTCAAAGCTTTTTTCAAAGAATTTATGGCTTTAGGATCGCCAATCGTTCCCAAAGCCGCCGCCGCGCCCGAGCGAATCTTCGCGGAGGGATGATTCAAAAACGATGAAATAACCGGGATAGCTCTCTTCGCTTTCAGACTGCCCAAGGCATAAACGAGGGCGTAGATATTTTCTTCTTTTTCGTCTTTGAGCGCGATCAAAAGAGGTTCCACAAATTTTTCTTTTCCGGTACGGGCCATCGCCAGCGCCAAATATTGGCGAACGCGGTCGTCGTCATTTTTGGATTGATTGAACGCGTTAATCAATTCCATATCGAATCGTTCATTCTCAGGCAAAGAACTTTTTTGCGAAAGAACCTGGGCCAACTTAAAGGCGGACTGCCAGCGTTTGGTGGCGCCGCCGCTTTTGACATCGTTCAAATAATCGTAAACGGTTTGTTTCTCAGCCGTCAAAATTTTGACCGCGGTGAAAAGCAAAACAAAAAACACCGCGATCAAAAACGGCACCACAAAAAACGAGTGAATGATCACGCCGAAGATGGATTTCTGTTCTTTTTGTTCAGGATCGTAGGGCATATTCTCATCGTCGTCATTCTGAGGAGCGATAGCGACGAAGAATCTCATGCATGAGATCCTTCGCTTCCCTCAGGATGACAGAATCTTGCATACAACTTTATAGTTTAATATTTTGAAATTGACTAATGCAAAAAATCAAAACGCCTGCGCTCAACAATAGGAGCATCCCCGCCGGCATAAACGCGTGAGTTTTCAAAAGCCTCATCAAAAATACAATCGTCAACAGACTGCTCACCGTTGTCACCAGCATCATCCCTGCTTTAATATTCGAACCCAAAAGATACACACCAACGAAAATCAAAATCCCGGAAATGATTCCCATGATCAATGATGGTTTGCTCTGAGCTTTCACATACCCCATCACCCCACCGCCGAGCATGAGGATTCCATAAATCCAAAGAACTATTTTAAGTGTCGACATATTTTCCTCCCCTGGTTAGTGCAATTTTAATTCCTAGAAAACATAAAAATGTAAAAAATCGAAATTATCAAAAAGAATATTGCCATGAAAACAATAAGGGGATCTTTGATCCATTCAGTAAAATTAGTAACCAATAAAATCAATCCCAACACAATAAAAACAATTATTCTTCCATAGATTCCAGACATGATTAATTTAATGACTCCTCCACACAATCCACCAAAGCGTTGATGAATCCTGGATGAGATTCCAAGGCTCTGCTCATGCGAAAATCTTTTATTCCTAAACCCTCGGCTAAAGCGCGATACTCGATGTCGATTTCGCACAAGGTTTCGATATGATCCGTTACGAAAGAAATCGGGACGACGATCAACTTTTTAATTCCTCGCCGGGCTAAGGCTTTGAGCATGGCGTCAGTTGAGGGCTTAAGCCAGCGCATTAGGCCGACGGCACTTTGATACGAAATAGACCAGGCGTGCCGTCGGCCCAGCTTATCGAGAATCTTCGCAACAGTCTGCGCGATTTCAAACGGATACTGATCCCCCTGCGTCAAAAAATAAAGCGGCAGGCCGTGGGCGGAGAAGAGCAAATAAAAATCTTCCAGAGATTCTGTGGGCTTAAGCGCCTCTTTAATCCGATCCACAAACGCATCAATATAAGAATCCGCCAAATAATACGATTGCGATTTCAAAAAAACCAACTCCGGGTACAACCGCGCCGCAGCTTTCTTCAAATAATAAACGTTCGAACCCGTTGTGGCCGCGGAAAAATGCGGATACAAACTGAGCGGCAAAATATATTTCTTCCCGACGGATTTGATCTGCGCGATCGTTTCCTCGGGGAAAGGATTGCTGTAATTAAAAGAAAAAATCACATTCAAATTTCTTCCCCGCTTATTTAATTCCTGTTCTACACTCTTTGTTTGATCCATCGTGGATTGAAGAATCGGACTTCCACCGCCAATCAAACCGTAACGCCGCTCGGTCTCTTTCCCTCGCAACGCCACCAATCCATTCGCGAAAATCGGCTGCAAGACCGACGAAAATGGAAATCGGATAATCAGTTCATCGCAAAATATTATTTTCAAAAACCCCCGCACCTCTGAAATGGTTTTAGGCCCGCCCATATTAAGGAGCGTCACCATAATTTCTGCGTCCTCAATTTTCTTTTCACCTTTAAAATAAATCTTCAAATCCGGAATCTGTTCCATCTTCTCTATATCTTCTTCGGTAAAATTTCGACGATATAATCTGATATAACCAAAAAGAATGTAAAGAAGAAGCGCTGTTAAGGAAAGAGTTAGGTAAGGATGTTGAGCGATGAAATTGGACATTTTCTAGACGCCACTCAGGGTAGGGGCACACAGTGTGTGCCCCCTACTTTTTCATAAAAAAGTCCTAATTGCCGATCGATCATTTTTTCAACCGATGAAACAGCGGCTTGGCGTTTAATCATTGTTTCCGTGACCACTTGATTCAAATCATCAATGCAGGACAAAAAAACGTGAGGGAGATCGGCAACTTGCGGATTAATATTTCTGGGCATGGAGATGTCGATCAAAATCAATTTTCGCTGCTGCCGCAAACTCATCACCTTCTCGATGATCGTGCCATCAAGAATATAATGCGGCGCGCCGGCGGCGCACACACAAACGTCCACCTCGCTTAACGTTTCTTTAATGTCCATAAAGGAAACTGCAGTCGCCTGACAACTTTTCGCTAACGCTTGGGCGGATTCTCCGGTGCGGTTCATCACATAAATATTTTTGACACCCTTATTTCGAATCTGGTTTAAGGCCAGCTCCCCCATCTTTCCGGCGCCGATGATCAGAATGGATTTTCCTTGAAGGGTCCCTAAAATTTCCTCGGCCATCGTCATCGCGGCCCAGCTAACCGATGAACCGCCATAACTGATTTGAGTATCGGTCTGGGCTTTTTTCGCGGTTCGAATCGCGATATTGAAAAGAATATTAAAGTACCGCCCAAACATCCCCATGGCCCGGGCGCGTTCAACCGCCGTCTTGACTTGACCGATGATCTGTTTCTCGCCAACGATCAGAGAATCCAAACCGCAGGTCACACGCAACAAATGCCGCAGCGCGTTTTGTTTTTCGTACACATAAAAATGTTTCGCGATTTCCGGGGAGAATTCAATTTTCTTAATGCCCGTGATTAACTTCAGAATGGATTTTAGAAAATCATGCGTGGTGATGGTGTGGAGATAAATTTCCGTGCGGTTGCAGGTGGAGAGGACAAACGCCTCGGCCACCGACGGATCACTTTTGAGTTCACTGAGCAAAAGATCCTGCTGGAGCGGATTAATAAAAAACTTTTCCCGGATATCAATGGGAGCGGTTTTGTGGCTGAGGCCAAGGACAATAAAATTCATGGTGCGAGTATAACAAAAGTCATGGTGATAATCAATAATTTAGGGGACTTTATGAACACCGTTGACGGATATAATCTTCCAAAATCCCAATAAACTCTTCCTTAATACGCTCACCCTTCAAGGTCGTGGATTGTTGGCCATCGATATAAACCGGCGCGATGGGTTGTTCAAACGAACCCGGCAGGCTGATTCCGATATCGGCGTGGCGGCTTTCGCCGGGGCCGTTCACCACACAGCCCATGACCGCGATTTTCAATTTTTCTACACCCGGAAATTCTTTTTTCCAAACAGGCATTTTCCGTTCAATGTGGAAATTGATATCCTGCGCGAGATATTGAAAATAGTTGCTGCTGGTGCGCCCGCAACCGGGACAGCTCGTCACACTCGGTTTAAAATATCGCAGTCCCATCGCCTGCAAAATCGCTTTACACACCTCCACTTCCCTCGAACGTTTAACATTGGGCTGCGGCGTTAACGAAACGCGGATCGTATCCCCGATTCCCTGCTGCAATAAAATGGAAAGCGCCGCCGAGCTCGATGAAATTCCTTGAATATCACCGCCAGCCTCGGTCAAACCTAAATGGAGCGCATAATCGCACATCTTCGCCAGCCGCGAATAAACCGTCACCATGTCCTGCAAAATCGACATCTTGACGCTTAAAACAATTTTTTCCTTTTTACACCCCAGCTTTTGCGCGAGCTCGGCACTTTTTAAAACGCTCTGAATCATCGCCTCATACGTCACTTCCTTAAAATCTTTCGGTTCCGAAAGCCTGGCGTTTTGATCCATCAAATGCGTTAAAAGTTCCTGATCGAGCGAGCCCCAGTTCACGCCGATTCGAATCGCCTTGTCATGTTCGATGGCGATTTTTACAATGCTCGAAAAATTTTCATCATGCCGTTCGCCACGACCGACGTTGCCGGGATTGATTCGGTATTTAGAAAGCTGCTGCGCGCATTCAGGGTATTTCCTTAAAAGCGTGTGTCCATTGAAATGAAAATCTCCGATGATCGGGGTCGTATATCCGGAATCTCTTAAACGCTTGATGATTTGGGCAACGGCGCGGGCGGCGTCATCATCATTCACCGTCCAGCGCACCAGCTCGGAGCTGGCTTCGATCAATTCAATGGTTTGTTTCAATGTGGCTTCAATATCTGCGGTAGGCGTATCGGTCATCGACTGGATGGCGATGGGATATTCGCTTCCAATTTTGAGGGAACCGATTGTGACCGTCGGGGTTTTTCTACGAGGATAAAATTCCATTGAAACTCTTTCTTGACGAAGAAATCATCTTCTTATATACTTTTTACCACAATTGCCGGTAATTATAAAGAACATTCGAGGAGAATTCAATGGAAATATACCTGGCGAGAACTCAAGGGTTCTGTGCGGGAGTGGCCAGCGCGGTGGAGATTGTCGAGCAGGCGCTGACGAAATACGGCGCGCCTCTGTACGTCTTTCATGAGATTGTGCACAACACCTTTGTCGTTTCGGATTTCAAAAGCCGCGGGGTTATTTTTGTCGATAATCTTTCGGAGGTTCCGGATAACCAGCGTGTCATCTTCAGCGCCCACGGCGTTTCGCCGGCGGTGATCGAAGAAGCTAAGCGTAAAAATTTAAAATTTATCGATGCCACCTGCCCTTTAGTCACCAAAGTCCACCGGGAAGCCATTCTCTTTTCCAAACGCGGTTATGAAATTGTTTTGATCGGCCACAAAGGTCACCAAGAATTGATCGGCACCTCGGGCTATGTCGCGCCGGATCTTTTGCACGTCGTCGAAGATGAAAAAGATATTGACGCGCTCACAATCGATCCAGCCAAAATAGTCGGTTATTTAACCCAGACCACTCTTTCCGTGACCGAAACCAAAGGATTGATTCAAAAACTTAAAACCAGATTTCCAAATCTCGTCGCGCCGCCTAGGGAAGACATCTGTTACGCCACCCAAAACCGCCAGGATGCGGTTAAAGAATTAGCCAAACTCTGCGATTTCATTATTATCTGCGGCTCGCCGAATAGTTCCAACAGCAACCGCCTGCGCGAAACCGGCGAAGAAGAAGGTGTGGCCAGCTCGATCATTGATGCTGCGGAAGAATTGAATATAGAATTATTAAAAGGAAAAAGTAAAGTCGGCATCAGTTCCGGCGCTTCCGTTCCCCGGATGATCGTTGACAGGTTGATTGAACGCATTCAAAAATATTATCCTGAAACGATTGTCAATTCTTTGCCGGATCCGGAAAAAAACATCGTGTTTCCGCTGCCAGCGATTTAACGTGTCGCGTCATAAATAACCTTACTCATCCTGTCATTCCCGAATGCTTTAGTCGGGAATCCAGACGAGATTATGATTAGCCCCCCGACAGAAACATTCGGGGGTGACAAATCTAAAAAACATTAAGCGTACCTCACGAAAAATGGCCAAATTCATTTTAGACAACACCGAATACGACCTTCCCGATGGCACCTTGCTCGCCGAGACATGCGAAAAAGCCGGCGTGCCTTTCAGCTGCAACTCCGGCGTCTGCGGGACTTGCCAGATCGAAGTTTTAGAAGGCGCCGAGAATCTAAACGAACTTAACCAGGAAGAAAAAGATCTCGCCATGGATCAAAACCATCGTCTCGGGTGTCAGTGTAAGATTGTACAGGGAATCGTCAAAGTGAAATTTTAAGCACCATGTTCCTCCTATCCCCCACTCCTCTTAAAAAACTTATTCTAAAACACAAACTCACCTCGCCTGAAAGTGGGGCTTTTGCTTCCTTCGAAGGATTGGTCCGCAATCACAATGACGGCAAAAAAGTTATTGCCCTCGAGTACGAGGCCTTTGATAAGCTGGCTATTAAGGAAGCACAGAAAATTTTCGAAGAAGCCAAGGCAAAATTTGACGTGATTCATGCGCAGTGTTTTCACCGCGTCGGGAAACTTGAGCTTGGAGAAATGGCGGTCTGGGTTGGAGTGAGTGCGTCCCACCGCGAGGACGCCTTCAAAGCCTGCCGGTACATCATTGATGAAATCAAGACGCGCCTGCCGATCTGGAAAAAAGAATATTATGAAAATGGTGATTCGGGGTGGGTGAATTGTGTTGAAAAAGATTGCTTCGCCCCGACTAAAAACGTCGTGGCTCGCAATGACACAAGGATAAACGAAAAAACTTTCTATTCCCGCCAGATGCTTCTTCCCGAAATCGGCGAGCAAGGGCAAAAGAAACTTAAAAAAGCAAAGGTGCTAGTTGTCGGCGCCGGCGGTTTGGGAACGTCGGCTTTACAATATCTCGCCGGCGCCGGCGTGGGCACGCTGGGGATTTGTGAATTCGATACGCTCGAAGCGCACAATCTTCATCGGCAGCCTCTGTATTCTTATAAAGACTTGAATCAAAAAAAATGCCAACTCGCTGCTGACCGCATTCAATCCCTGAATCCTTTCATCAAAGTCCAAACCCATCCTCAAAAAATTTCTCCGCAGAATGTCGAGGAAATCGTCGTTGGCTACGACCTCTTGATTGATTGCACGGACAATTTTCCGACAAAATTTTTGTTGAACGACGTTTCATTCCTCAAAAAAATTCCTCTTATTCAGGCCAGCATTTATCAATTCGAAGGACAACTGCGGGTTTATCGTCCCTCTCATCGAAGGGCCTGTCTGCGCTGCCTCTGGCCGCAGATTCCGTCAGTAGATTGCGTAGGAAGCTGCGCGGAAACAGGTGTTTTAGGAATTGTTCCTGGAATTTTGGGAAGTATGCAGGCGCTGGAGGCGATAAAATGGATTCTAAATCTACCCCATCGATTGAACGGCGAAACGCTTTTCTTTGATCTACGCGATTATACACTGCGACGGATCAAACAAAAACCAGATCCTTCGTGTCCCTTGTGCGGAAAATCTCCTTCGATTAAATCCATTGAATGGAAAAGTTATCAGGATCTGTCATTCCCGAATGCTTTAGTCGGGAATCCAGACGAAGCTATGACCGATGGACCCCCGACAAAAACATTCGGGGGTGACACTCTAAGCGTTGATGTGGATATTTTCGAACTAAAACCAAATTTTTCTGATTATCAGTTGGTGGATATCCGAGAAAAAGAGGAAGGTTTAAAAAATCCCGTGGATTTCAAACACTGCCGCAAAACTCCTTTAAGTGAAATCAAACAAGGACGACACACCTTTGATCCTCAGCAGAAATATTTATTTTTCTGCGGCAAAGGAATCCGCAGCCACAAACTCGCCCAGGAATTTCAAGATCAAGGAATTCCCCTCGCCTTTTCAGTCATAAATGGTGCAAACGTCGTTAAGAAATACCTTAATCAAAGAATAAATTCTAAACCCTGAAAAAAGGATATCTGGTTATCAGGTAATCCGGGACTAGTACACTGTTTAGTTAATCATCGATAAGTTGCTATATGTCATTCCCGAATGTTTTAGTCGGGAATCCATGCATCTGCCGAAGAGATGGACCCC
>Ga0209515_10001106_pt1 | contig 46569 bp, 37 predicted proteins | sample Subgroupgradi54m_FD_187454 | JGI IMG/M metagenome (GOLD analysis project Ga0209515, IMG submission 187454) | Subsurface groundwater microbial communities from S. Glens Falls, New York, USA - GMW60B uncontaminated upgradient, 5.4 m (SPAdes)... ... | reverse complement strand
CCTGACGGCAGACAGGCGGGAATCTCAATATCGCTGAATAAGACCCCCGATAAAAGATTTCGGGGGTGACAAAAGAGTGAGACTGTCGCCCCCGAGCGTTTTAGTCGGGGACCTTAAAAACAAGACCCCCGATAACCCCCTGCGGGGGCTGCTTCGCTGAAGATTTCGGGGGTGACAAATAAGAAAAGGGGACACCGAAGGTACGTGTCCCCTGTGGAAATACCTACTTTTCCCAACAAACTTTTGCCGCAACCCTATAGATATGTTATATTTTAGCAAAAAGTAAAATTCTTAAAAATGTGTCATTGCGAACCCCGTTTTTAAGGGGTGAAGCAATCCCGAAGTTACTCATAAATTTGAAAAAAGAGCTGATTAAAAACCTTCGCGTTTGCTTTGCTCCCTATCGGTCGCTCGCAAAGACAAAATGCGAAAAAAACTCCTATTTAATAATGATCAAATCCCTCGAACAACATAAGTTTTCTACCTCTGTGTCATTGCGAATCCCGCGCTGTCATTGCGAAGATAAATATCGTGTCATTGCGAGGGACAGCGGCCGAAGGCCGCAGGACCGAAGCAATCCCGAAGTTACTCATAAATTTAAAAACCAGCTGATTAAAAGCCTTCGCGATTGCTTCACCCTCGCTACGCTCGGGTTCGCAATGACAAAAAGTAATTCACGGCTTGCCATGAAACGCACTTGGTCGGCGGTTATTCTGATCACATTTATCTCATCAAGTGTCGTACCCCCCAGGTTCGTCTACGCCCAAAGTATCCTTAGCCTTCCCGCTCCGGGCACCATGATCTCACTTAGCCCCAAGTTTACGCCCATCTTAGTCCGCGGTATCACCATTGACCCACAAAATCCGCTCAAATTAAGTTTTATCGTTGACAGCGGCAATGAAAAATTAACGGATGATCAATTTAAGACCGAGGCCGATCGATTAATAAAATATTTCTTCGCCTGCCTTACGGTGCCTGAAAAAGACATGTGGGTCAACCTTTCTCCGCATGAAAAGGGAAGGATTATCCCCAACGAATTCGGCATAACCGAGGCCGGACGTGACCTCTTAGCCCAAGACTACATCCTAAAACAGTTAACCGCTTCACTCATTTATCCGGAAGATGAGCTGGGAAAAAAGTTTTGGGAAAAAGTTTATAAACAAGCTTACGAACAATACGGCACGACCGATATCCCCGTTAATACTTTTAACAAAGTTTGGATCATCCCCGACAAAGCGTTAGTGGTTGAAAGCGGCAACACCGCCTTTGTGGCCAAGTCTCATTTAAAGGTTATGCTGGAAGAAGATTATTTGGGGTTGAACCAAAATCTCAATAACAAAGACATCGGCACCGACACGTTAAAGACAGATGACGTTCAAAAGATCGGTACGATCGGTTCAAAGATCATCAAAGAACTTATCCTGCCGGCCATTGAAAAAGAAGTCAACGAAGGCAAGAACTTCAGCAATCTCCGTCAGATCAACCAAAGCATGATCCTGGCGACCTGGTATAAAAGAAATTTAAAGGAAAGCCTTCTCGGAAAAGTCTACATTGATCAGAACAAAGTTAAAGGGATTGACTTAGAAGACAAGACTCAAAAGGAAAAGATCTATCAGCAATATCTGGAGGCCATCCAAAAAGGCGTTTATAACTTCATCAAAGAAGACTTTGACCCCAACACCCAAGAAACCCTGCAGAGGAAGTATTTTGCCGGCGGATTTCAATCACAGCATGCCAAGATTGATGCGGCGATGCCTGTAGAAAATGCGATAAGCCAAGGCCTTGTCACAAGAAAAGATTTTGAATTCGATAGCGCAACTGTTATGAACGTGGATGCGGCCGTGTTTGAATTCAAAGATGACAAAGGCCTGTTAACTCTTAAGCCTTTAGCAGAAAAATCAGCCGATTCCGCGGTTGCCCGACAGAAGCTGGCCGCCGCCAGCCCGCCAACTCTGGACTCCGCGACGGCGGTGGAGGAATTAAAAAATCGACATCAAGCAGTTTTAGAGAAATACAAGGGTATCATTGAGTTGACCTATGGGCCTTCTTACAAGGACCTTGACGATTACGTCGATAAATTTAATAAACGAACAAAAGAGAAAAATATGAAGGGGTTAAGAACAGAGATTGAGAATGAAATTAAGTTTATTCAACAAAGCCTCCCCATAGTAGAAGGCCGCCCCGTAGAAAAACCCGGCCCTGGAAATGTTGCGGAAGAGAAGATCGTGGCAGACTGGAACGCGCGGATAAACGAACTCTTGCCTCAACTGAAGAATTTATTGCCTGAAATGGAAAAGTCATCCCAGGTTGATAAACTGACTAAAAAAATAGACAGGGCGCTTGATGACTTATCGCGAAAAAGCACGTACATGTATGACGGTTCAGCGCCGCGATTAAAGAACGTGGCAAAGAATATTCAGAAAAAACTTCAGGCGGCAAATATCCAGACATCTTCTGAAGCGGTAAAATTTCTTGACGCGGTGATTCCAGAAATCGCCGGTGTCTATAAAATTATGAAATATAGCCTGGAGCTTGTTGACGACAAGAGAGTCGTTTCGCTCATTAACGATTTATATTATACGAAAGCACTCGCAGAAAATGCCCCCAAGGTCCAGGAGGCTGTCGATCAGATTCAGAAACTTTTCGAAGAAGAAAATAATCCGCTCAATCAAGAAGAGTCAGAGCGTTTTAAAAGATTTTTAACTGAAGGCCTGGTTAAAGTGAGCGATGATTCAGTCGGCGGCGTATATTACGAAAGGACCATTGGCCGTGACGCGCTGTTGATGAATCTGCGTTTTACCCTTGCGAGTTTTATCGAGGCGATCAAACCGGTTTCGGCGCGTGTATCTTTGGCGGAAAAGAAAAGCGGGCGGGCGGCGGAGGCCGATACAGTTTTGATTGGGCAGTATTCACGAACGATCGATGGAATAAAATCCGTCATAAAAGATATGGAAACATTGCCGGGCGAGTGGGAAGCGCTCGCGACTATTCAAGCGCGCCCTGATCAACGGCAAAAAGAGCTGGCCTATTTTTCTGCCAGAGAGAAAGTTAATAAGGCAGTTGATCCCAAAGAGGCCTTTACGCTTATTCAGGCATATATTACGGGGCCTCAATTTCTCGCCGACATAAGGGAAATGAATAAAAGTGAAATTCCCTTTGATCCAACAGTGAGGACAATTGAAAAGAATTACAAGGAGTATATTTTATTGGTCGGGAAGGAATATAGCGCTTTAGCCAAGACAGCTTTTGACAACAGAGAAAAGATGGGGCGGTTCATAGAATGGTTTAACAATTTAAACCTATTTGCGGCGGAAATCCGAGATTTTGATTTGAATGAGGTGCCGCCTGATGATCTCAACGCGAAGGACAGCCTCGCGCCGAAGGCCGACGCCGCGACGGCGATATTAGTCGTCGAAGATACAAGTGATATTGTTCCCTATTTAATTAGGATGGGCGTTGATCCAAAATATATTGTCAAGGCAAGCGATGGTAATGAAGCCCTGGAGATTTATAAGAAAGATCCATCGAAGTTTGTAAGGATCATTACGGATCTCAATATGGATAAAAGCAAGAATCCCAAACCCATGAACGGCGATATATTTGCGGCTCATGTTAAGCAGTTTTCGAGTGAATCGAATATTCCTCTCATTCCCATTCATATGATTACCAGTTCGCCACAAGATAGAATTCAATCTTTGACAGAAAGGAAGGCCAATCTTGGCTTGCAAGAGGTTTTAAAATTTGATCAAACGGCATTCGATAAGATATCCGGTATTCTCAAAGAAGATATCGCCAGTATTAAAAAAGCGGAAGAAAAAGACGCCGCAACCACGGTCTCTGAGTTTAAGAAGTCAATCGTTCAAATCCTTAAAAATAATTATACCGTTGAAAATAGCATTCGTGAAAAATTTGAGAAAGATACCCAAGGAGTAACTACTCTCAAAGGACTCCTTATTGCCGGACAGAATGCTGAGACACTCATATCGGGTTATATCGAGGTGTTGTCAGGTAATATCGATGCCTTACAAAAGGAATTGACGGCAGCAAATACTGAGTCACAAAAATATTTGAACGTGCAAAAAAGACAATTGAAAATGTATTCCGGCGCTCAGGACGCCATTAAAGAGAAGTTGAAAGAAATTAAAATTGCCATGAAAGAAATACCAAAAGCTTCCGACGCCGCGACGGCGGTTTCAGCGGCGCGGGATAACATCAGCGGCATTATTGATCAATTGCTAAAAGACACTCAGATAGGCACCAACAATCACATTCCCGTGAATAGCATTCCCGTACAGGCGCTACGCAACGAGTTTGATGAAAAATGGCGTATGAATAAGCTTGAAACAGAAGAACAGATCATTTCCTTTTTAGAAATGGTCATTGGCCGAATCAAAAGGTCATTAGAGATAGGCCTTAATTATGCTGTTAAACATGAACAAGCTTACAAAAAAGCCCTCAACGGAATGCAGAGTGTTCAAGGGGAGCTTACTGGTAAGAAAGAGATATTAAATGTAGCCCCATTGATTTTAAATAAACCTGCCGACGCCGCGATGACCACCCAAGAAAAAGAGCAATACTGGGTAGAAATATCCCAGATGCGCAATGCTTTAGATAACAATCCATACAAGCACAGCATTCTTACAAAAAATAAAGCAGATGCAATCAAGGAGTTTACAATGAGAAAGAAAATACTTGATTACATTAATGGCGAGATTAAGTCTTTAAGGAAAAGTGAACTGTTTAATGGTGAAAAGCCAGATTACATAGAAGCCATAAGCAAGCTGCAAACATTTGCCATCAAAGTTCAAGCAGATATCGAAGCGGCTCAAAAATCGGTTCAAACGAAGGCGGGAGAAAAAGAATTAGATGCCGCCATGACGGTCCGCGAAAGATTTTCACCATTGTCTATAAAAAATCCCATTGTCAAGACTACCCTTGACAATAAAAAGGAATTGTTTGGCGCCATCGGCGCAGACCCTGAAAAAGCCGCTGGTGAGTTTCGGGAAGAAGCCGCCACGGACCGTAACCCCGAGAACGTCGACGGGCTTTTTGAAAAGATCATGGCCAATGTCAATGGCGCTGCGGAAGCTTACCTGAAAAAAGAGTTTGAGAATTATCGCAAGCTTAAAGAGGTTCTGAAGAACTTTCAATCCAACGAAAAGGCTTACGTTGAAAAAAATATTCCTTCCTTGCGGATCATCCAGGATCTTAAAAATGCGATCCCTGCGTGGTCAATGCGGCTCTTTGCAACCATGTTCAGCGAGATTGAAAAACAAAATAAATTGAAGAAGTTAACAACATCAAAGGAAACGGTGGATTTTCTGGTCAAGGGATTTGAATCACGGCTTCCCGTAGTTTTGCTGACCGCTGCGGTAAATTTTCACAGGGTATACTTTACGCAATACTCGCAATTTCGGTGGGGAGGTGTTAAGTATTCGAACAGGTTGGGAAATTCGCCGATCGTCCTGCCGGTCATGACCGGGCGTTTCTGGCTTTCTAAAGAGGGACAAAGCCTTGTCAACGATGTCGAATCGCTAGGTGATGATACGCAAGCGATACTGAATAGGATCGAGTCGGATATTGAAAGCCTTTTGAAAGCCAATGTGGCATTTAATGACGTTCTGGGAATTTTCCAAACGAGTATCCTGGTGGGGCCGAAAAACAAGCCAACGAAAAGCCCGGCACCGCAGACCTTTGCCAAGGCCATTCAAAAAACCATCGATGATCTTTCCGAAAAAGCCGATGACCTTATTCTCAAAACGGCCCGGGAAAGCGAATTGCTCATAGAAAGCCCTTCCTATGAAAAATACAAACAGTATTTAATGATCGCTTCCCGGCTGAAAGCGTATGAGGATCTTGCCGAATATCTACGGTACAAGACAAAGGATATGGCAGCTCAAAGAGCAGAGGCAATACGCGCAGGAACACTGGACGAAGGGGCGGGGTCCATTGTGAAACAATTAAAGATTGTTGAAAGAGCCAAAGCCCAACATTTGCCAATTGTCTTAGTGATCGATCGCAGCGGAAAGATTGATGAACTTCTTATAGAAGCTATCAGCGGACCGGTACGTTATTTATCCATTGAGGTAAACAATTACGCGCAAGCCCAAAAGCTGATGGAAGAAGGAGATATCTTACCGGCCATGATCATTGATAATGAACAAGCCGTCAGCCCTGTTCGCCAGAAATTTTATAAAGAGATGCTGGAGAAAAATATTTCCGTGGTCAAACTGTCACCGGAAACAGATGAAGCGATCCGGAAGAGCTTAGGCAATAATCTGGGTGGTGTTCCTGTGGTTCTCGGCGATTTGAAAAATATCCAGCCGCTTATCAATAAAGCTATTAAAGAATCTCCACGCGACGCCGCGGTGGCCACCCAAATCATCTTTGTGTCGGGAAATCCGATGAATATTGATATCAAAGAAAAATTGCCGAAAGAATTGATCGGGGCCTCTGTGATTGTCAATACCCTTGATGAGGCCATTCGATTGATCAACAAAAATCCGCTCTATCCCAGGATTATTGTCTCCGATCTGACTTCGGACGAAGGGAGCATGACAACATCATATATCGAGACTCAATTAACATTAAGGGTTAAAGAAAGTCCGTGGCAGCTGATCTATGCGTATAAGAGAAATGCGCCAATCACGGTGAGCACGTTTCCGATGTTAAATTTAGGCCAAACGTCTTCCGATCAGTTAAGGGAAGTGTTCTTACGGGCAAAAGAGAAATCGGAAAAAGATTTTCAGGATATCGTGGATCGAAAATGGAACGAGACATTCTTAAACAATACAAAAGAAGCTTTCTTAAGAGTCTTTGATGGATTGGCTGGTATAAAAGATGAGAAAGGGAATACGCTGGATATATCCGGTTATCAAATAAATGTTAAAAATGCTGCCGATACAGCGCGTTTAGTGCATGAGCTTAAAACATTTTTGAACTTTCTTGAGACGAACGCCAATGTGGAGTTGTCCCAGCTTAATGTCAATACTAATCCATACAAGACTTTTGTCGATGAGTTAACAGATGGATTGGAGCTTTTTGAATACACCCAAAAGATTTACACCATCATTTCTCTTTTTGATAAGGGAAGTGTTCCGGATGTCGATAAACTCAGATCAGAGCTTTTCATGGCAAGCCGGGTGTTGAATCCGTCGGCGCCAAGCTTGATTGCCCGTTTGGCCCGGAATGTGAAGGACGCAATCGATCTTAAATTAAATACACTGGCACAGGGAGAAAGCCAAGAAAGTATTAAAGAAGAATATGAAAAATTGAAAGCGGAGCTCCTTGGTATTGCGAAGGAATTAGAAGCCCCAACCACCGATGCGGCCAGCGCGGTTGCGCTTAAACGGGAGGAGACAACCGTTCTTTTGGTGGATGATAACGAAAATTCAAGAAAGTCTGTAGAAGATGTTCTCAAAAAAAATGGTTATACAAAATTTCTCTATGCTGAAAATGGGAAACAAGCACTCAAAATCCTTAATAACCCCGCGAATAAAATAGATATCGTTGTTAGTGATGTTAATATGCCGGAAATGGATGGGTTTAAATTGGCCTCTTCCATGATGGCAAGTAAGATCCCCGCCCCCATTATTCTGACATCCAATGATCTTTCGAATATTGAACTGGCAAAAATAAAAGGATTCACCGCTTTCTTCAGAGGCAATGCTATCAAGGAGCTGGATAAGCTTATTCAAAAAAAGCTTAATCCCGATTTAAAGAGAAATCAGGAAGCTACGGTGAAGATTTTAGTGGTTGATGATACAGAGCTTATTCGAGAAGACGCCAGGCGAAATATTCAAAGAGAGTTTCCTAAAGCCACCATTCTGGAAGCTGTCAACGGACAAGAAGCATTAGAGATTTTGCGGAAAGAAAAAATATCTTTAGTTGTTTCCGATGTCCAAATGCCGGGGATAACAGGTTTGCAATTAGCAGATGAAATTCACAAAGATACACGGCTAAGGGATACGCCAATTATTATTATGACTTCGGATCGGGAAATTAATATGATACCGGATAAATATATTACTCAACATCATTTAGTTGGTATTGTTAGCAAAAGACCTGATGATGGTGATTTCTATGACAATCTTCTTGATGCTGTGAAGAAAGAAGTTGAAAAGATCGAAGCAGGAGAGAAACGACAAGACGCTGCAACCTCGACAAATAACCTCGGTGGTATCGATCTTAATTCCGCCAATCTTGATTTACAGATCAAGCGCGATGGCAATGGAATACCCTTGCCGATGAATCTGCAGCCCATTGAAACGATGCATATTGAAGGATTTGTTCCGGTCATCATCAACATCACACCGATCAAAGACCTTCCATTCCTGTCGGGGATCAAGAATTTACCGATAGGTTCCGACAATACGATTGGGTTTGAAAATACTCATCCGGTAAATTCTACGGAATCTCAAGAGATGTCGTACGCAAATTTAAGAGAAGAAGAGATGGAGTTGGTGCAGAGATAATAAAACGTAGTGTTTTTGCGAGGAGGACTCCGCCGAAGGCGGTGGACGACGAAGCAATCTTTTCGCAATGACACAATTTATCCCAAATTTTGCACGTACACATAAAATATGCACAAAATCGTGCGTGCAAAATATTGGGATTACCCTGAATCGACCCGTCGAAGACGGGTCTGGTTCAGCTCTTCGAGCGGATTTTGCTTTGCAAAATCCGGGGTTATGGTTATTGTGGGGTGATAAGGATTTTGGTATTTGTAATGGGCCGCCCCTCACCCAGCCGCAGAATGCCGTAAGGAGTTTTCCGGCTGGGTGAGGGGCGGCCCCAACGATTTTCCATAATCCTTAAGACGTCATGACGGAACCTGTTATATAATAATCCTCAGTGAAGAAAAATCCGTTAGCCCCTTTAGGAAAAGACCGCATCTATTTTCTTTTGTTCTGTTTGATTCTTATTCTAGCGGTTGGCATTAGGCTCAAGTTTTTTCGAATGGGATCGTTATGGCCCGATGAGGCCCTCTATGGCTGGTACGCCAAACAGATTTTTCACAACCCCTTTCTTATTTTCTCAAAAGACATTATTGAATTTCACCCGCCGTTATTTTCTGTTTTACTAAGTTTAGGACACTTTCTTTTCCCGGGGGAATTGGCCTGTCGATTTATTGTCATGCTTATCAATTTGACCGGCATCATTGGGATTTATATTCTGGGGGTGAAGATCCGGGACCGTTTCTTAGGTGTTTTTTGCGCTCTTTGCCTGTCTTTTCATTTTATCTATCTGACGCATTCTTTCCGCATCCTGCCGGATGGCGTTTTAACCGTCTTCCTGATCTATGTTATGATTGCCTTGCTGAACATTTCTCAAAAGGATTCATGGCCGGGAAGGCTTTGGGTGGGAATAGCAGCTACGCTTGTCATTTTATTGAAATGGACAGGGCTTCTTGTTATTCCCATTATGATTGGTTATTATTTTCTGGCTTTCCCTGGAAAATCTTTTAAAGCACGATATTGGGAAGCAATGAGAGGAGTGGCGTTGCCGGTTGCAGCAGCACTCTTTTTACTCATCAACAATTATTTTCAGCTGGGGTCATTCTTACCCGATGTGTCTGCTTTGAAAGGGGCTTATCTTGTTAAGCCTTTCTGGTATTATGCGACGCACTTTTTGAACATCATCATTGTCCCTTTTTTGATTCCTCTGTTTTTCTATGGCGCTTATCAAGGTCTTAAAAGAAGGGACAAAAAAGATATTCTGCTTTTGCTTATGTTCGCTGTATTTATTTCGGTTATCTCATTTACACCGGAAAAAGATCTCCGCTACAGTCTCGTTGTTATTCCAGTCCTTATTCTCATCAGTGGAACGGGTCTTTGGGATATTCTTTCGCGATATTTTAAAAGCAAGGAAGACCTCTTTAAAGCCCAATGTCTTGTCCTTCTTGCGGCCGCAGCAATTTTTGTTCTTCTCTATCCGCGGACTGGAAAACTCTTAAAATACGAGGAAAAACAGTTCACCGGTTTTTCTGAAGCCGGAGCTTTCTTAAAAAAGGAGATTGATTTATATCCCGGGGCCATTGTTTTGGCCGGCTCTCCAAGGATTGTGCGATATTATTCCGGGATCAATTTCAAAGAATCCGGAGGAAATCTCATGGCCATTCCTTCCGCTAAAGACGATTTTCTTAAGCTTATCCGCCGTTATGACGACAATATGATTTTGATTATTGATAATTGGGAAAAGACACAGCCGGCATTTGTATATCCTTTGACGGCGGCAAACCTCGAGTTTCTCAGCGGCCTGGGATTTCGTTTGACAAAAACGATTCGAAAAGAAATCGCAGGAAATTCTGATGCTGTCAAGGACGTTTCTGTCATCTGGATCTTCTTAAAAGACCGGCACGATCTCTAAAACTATGAATCGTTTATTTCAGGATTATAAAAGCGGTGTTGCAAATTTCATTGAAAGATTTGGCGCTGTCGTTTTTCTTACAGCTCTTTTGTGTGCTTTTTTTCTGACTTGTATTCCATTTCTTTTTACAGAAAAGATGGGGTCTGATGAAGCGCTTTATGCTTGGTGCGCACAACAGATCGCGCATCGGCCATCAATGATATTTTCTGCTCTGGCCCTCGAATTTCATCCTCCGCTTTTTCCGGCTCTGTTGGCTTTGGGAAAGATAGCGTTGCCTTTCCCCGATGATATAAGTTTCCGGTTCATGTCTTTGTCTTTAAGTCTACTCGGCATTTTTTTGATCTACCGGCTCGGAGTCCGGTTGGCGGGCCGGTTCGTGGGATGTTTCTGCGCGCTCATCCTGGCGTTTAACTACAATTATCTTTTGAGCGCAACGGAGATCATGAGCGATAGCCTGGTCTTTGTTCTCTTTCTCTCGCGGATCTCAGTCAAAAGTTCTCTCTTGCAACATCTTTTTGTCGGGATAATCGCCTCCATGATCTTTCTGGCTAAAATATCATCGGTTATCATCATTCCGTTTGTGGGCATTTACTACCTTTATCTTTTCCGGCACGAAGATATTCGGATGAAGTTAAAGGTTCTCATCCCCGTTGGGGTGACCGGCGCTTTTTCGTTTGGCTATTTTCTTTTTCGGGCTCTGCGTTTTAGTGAGATTGTACCTAACAGTGATCTCTTGGTATCGGGAGGTGTGCGCCCATTTTCTTTTTGGTATTACATTTTGAACATTCATAATCTTTTGATTTATCCTTTTCTGGTACCGTTATTCTTATTCGGGATATATTATCTTGCAACAACACAGTACCGCTATCGTTTTCTCATCTTATCGCATATGGCTATTTTGATTTTGCTCATTTCCATTCCGCCTTTGAAGTATATGCGTTACACGCTCATCGTTATGCCATCGATTATGATGGTTGCGGCGATCGGGCTAAATGAGCTGCCCAAACGTTTTATCAAGAAACAAAGGCAACTTGTCCTTTTTAAAGTTTTTTCCATCATCATCGGTTGCGTTGTGATAACCGCTTTTTATCCCCGCATGGTGGAACGGCTTTCTATAAGTTTCTCCACAAGCACCGGCTTAGCTGAGGCAGGGCAGTGGATCAAAAGCAATACGGATCCAGATACGTTGGTTATTTCGCAAAATCTAAGGCCTACGCGATATTATAGCGGCATCGAGGAGAGGCGTTTCGGCGGATGGTTGGTTTTATTGCCCCTTCAGAAAGTTGATTTTGAAAAACTTCTTAAAGAATTTCCGCAGCGCATTTTGCTGCAGGTCGATCTTTGGAACGAATCCAATCCATCCGATTTTTCGCCGTTTTGGAGACCTGAAAGAGAAGAGGAATATTTTAGGAAAAACGGTTTTATTCTGGTTAAAATCGTCCGGCGAAAGGTTTATTCGCAGGAAAACTTGGAAGGGGCTGTGGTCCCCGTTGTGAAAATTTATGAAAGACCCCAAGGACGTTTGAACAATGAATAATTGTCGAGAGGTTGTCCGTAAATATTGGCCGGTCATTGTTATTTGCGCTTTTTCCTTTTTGTTAAGGATGATTTTTTATAAATCTCACCTTCTGGGTTGGGATTCTGCCGTTTATTTGATGATGGGAAAATCCCTTGTCACGGGAGGGGCGGTTGGATTTATAGAGGCCTTTCGTCCGCTTCCCTGGTCGTTTTTCTTAGGATGGCTCTGGAAGGCCGGGCTGGATCCGATTGTGTACGGGACTTTGGCCGAAATAATCCTGACGATCGGTATTATCATTTTGGTTTATCTTATCGGAAAAAAGATATTTAATCCTGTCGTTGGATTGGCGGCGGCCATTTTATTAAGTTCCTCCTCGGCTTTCTTTTTTTGGGGGCACAGCCTTTATACGGATATCCCCGCCTCATTTCTTGGTTTGCTGGCCGTCTATCTTTTTACAAAAGAGAGGTTTTTATTGGCAGGAGGGATCGGTGCTTTTGCGTCTTTCCTGAAATTTTCCCAAGTCATTCCCGTCATGACCTGGGTTGTTGTGAGCGGCTGGAAGCCCGGCCGAAAGAAGACGTTTTTCCAGATCGCAAAGTTTATGGCCGGATTTTTTACCGTTACCATCATGTTTCTTGTATTGAACAATGCTCTTTACCAGCATCCTCTTTATCCCTTCTATGCGGCATCGGAAATCTATAATCAAGTTCCTCATGTATGGTATAGGGAGGTCGGTTATTGCGTGAAAATGCTTTTTAAAATAGAAGGATGGATATTCATTTTTGCTCCATTTAGCCTGGTAGTAATAAAAAAGAGAAACTGGCAGCAAATCGGGATGCTAGGCGTTGCCACCGTAACTTTGATTGCGGTCATGAAATTGCCAACCTATTACGACCTGCCGCGGTTTTTTATTTTGACCCTCCCCTATTTATATATCTTATCGGCTTACGGGATTGTGGAAGTGTTTGTGTGGCTAAAGAAAAGATCAGTATCTTTGTCCTGTATTTTCTTTGTCATGATCGCCATTTATACAACGCTGCAATTCCACCGGTTGACCCAAATTCCCTTCAGGCAGGATAATCTGGAATCTCTTCGCATATTTTTAGTAAAAAACGAAAATAATATTCATGGGCCAATTTGGATTTCGAATCCCGGCATTGTTGCCGTGACTGATTTAAAGATTGATGAGCTTATGTATTATCCTGTCTTTGATTTCAACAAAGCCTCCCGATTGTTGGAGAGGCTGCCGGAAGCTGGTTATATTATTTTAGATAGCCGGGCTTTAGCCTGCCGGCCGAAGAACGATCGGGCTTGTGAGGATGCGAAGCAGCTGTTGGTTAAAAGGATCAAGGGAGAATTTGAAGGCCAAATGGTTGTCTCCACCGGCTCAGAGGATGTGACGATTGGTCTGTTTAAACGGCGGGAGTGATATTCGTTTCCATCAACGGACATGAAACCCGATGGGATTCTTGGGCTTTTCGGGAGGCTCTAAAAGCCTTTTGATGGCATCAAATACTATCTTGAACTGATAGTTATATTTCTTTTCCATGGTTTCGATTTTTTCTTTTAATTTTTTATGCGATGCCATCAGCTCTCGCAGCTTTACAAAGGCACGCATGATTTGTATGTTAACTTGAATAGCTCTTTCACTATGGAGCACACTTGAAAGCATTGCGATTCCTTCTTGGGTAAAGACATAGGGCAAATATCGGCGCCCCCCTCGACCCTTTTTTGAGGTTTCAATTTGAAACCTCAAAGATTTTGTCTCCGCGCGCGTAAGCCTAAACATAAAATCATCCGGGAAACGGGTTATATTGCGTTTAATGGCAAGATTAAGAGATTTAGTCGGTACCCCGTAAAGTTCAGCCAAATCACTATCGAGCATGACTTTCTTCCCGCGAATAAGGAATATTTTATTTTGAATAATTTCTTGTGGAATGATTTTCATGGTTGGTACTTTCTTTGTTATTAATCGAAAATTCTACCCCCACCAATTCCTGTCCAAACGCCTGTATCTACTCGACTCATTCTATGAACGTAATTCTCAATCCAGCGGTCGGAATCCCATGGGAGATTTTGGTTTTTGCGGTGGGTCGATTAAACGCTTGATCGCCTCAAAAACGATTTGAAATTGCCTGTCGTATTTTTTCTCCATTTCCTCGATTTTTTGCCGCAAGTCCTTGTGAACCAGCATGAGTTCCCTGATCTTTGCAAATGTCCGCATGATTTGCCCTTCTTCGCTCAATTACTTTCGTGTTGAGCTTCGCAGGGCTATCCGCCGAAGCTATACATGAAAATATTTTAGCGAAGGCGGATGAATGTTGACTTCAATGGCGCGGTCGCTGTTGAGAATACTTGAGAGCATAAGAATCCCATGCTCTGTGAAGGCATAGGGACGATATTTAGAATATTGGCCTTGTTCTAAGGTCACAATTTGTGACCTTAGAAAGACAGCTTCCTCTTCAGTCAGCTGAAACATAAAATCATGAGGAAATCTTTCCAAATTTCTTTTTACTGCTTGGTTGAGGGTTTTTGTCGCGACTTCATAGAGTAATGCAAGATCTCGGTCGAGCATCACCTTTCTGCCTCGGATAGAGAATATCTTTTGTTCAATTTTTTCCTGACCGATTAAACTTACTTCGTGTTTCATTTTCAGCCTTTCTTTATTAAGGTTGACTTTGGAAGTCACAAATTGTGATCTCCATTTAAGGGTTATAAGTTATCGCAATTTGCGGCTACCCCTGTAATCTCAATCTTTACCCCCACCAATTTCTGTTCAAACTCCGGTATTGAATGGCCTCGGCGAGATGCTCGGTTTTGATCATCTTACCTCACATGAAATCCGATTGGATTTTTGGCCCTTCGATTTCACTCAGGGCCAAACACTGAGCGAAGTCGAATGTGTTTGGGTTTCTCGGGGTGACCCAACATTATTTCGAATAGTATTCATCTGTTTCCCATTTGGCCGGATTATCTTTGATATATTGGCGGATTTGATTTAATGATTTTTCATTGCGGATGATGTGGTCATAATAACGGGGTTGCCAGGTGAAATTTATGTTGGGGTATTTTTGGTGGATGGTCTTTGATGCAATCGATTTATATGATCGTATGATGGCCGGTAATGATTTTGGTTTTGGCGATATGTTGAGAAATTTGATGTTTTTTCGATTATCGTAGGGACGTTGCCATGCAACGTCCCTACGGTGGATATGAATAATCCCATGAATATGATTTGGCATAATGATAAATATATCGATAGAAACATTATCAAAATGGTCCGGGATTGTGGTCCAGAAACATTTGATCATTCCTCCAACGGTATTTAAAAACATTTTGCCATGGATGATTTCGCCGAAATATTGCCGGCGATTTGTCGTACAGATTGTAACGAAATAATAGCCGGGATTCCGGTAATCCCAGCGTGATAATCGATATGATTTCCTATGTTTTTGCATCCTACCCCCACCAATTCCTGTCCAAACTCCGGTATTGAATGGCCTCGGCGAGATGCTCGGTTTTGATTGATTCTGACCCTGCCAGATCGGCGATTGTCCTTGATACCTTTAAAATCTTGTCATGGGCTCGGGCTGAAAGCCCGAGCCCGGTAATGGCCTCCCGCATGAGCCCTTTAGAATCATCGGAGATCTTGCAGAATTCTTTAAGGTGTTTTTGGTTCATTTGCGCGTTTGCGTAAATCGTGGGGACGTTGCCATGCACCCCCCCTGCCATAAATCGCTTGTGTTGAAGGACGCGGGCCTTCGTGGTTCTTTGTTTGATGTCGCGGGATGATTCACAAGTTTTGCTTTCAATAAGATCTTGATATTTGACCGCCGGAACTTCCAGATGAATATCGATCCTGTCCAACAGCGGCCCCGAGATCTTCGAAAGATATTTCTGAATTTTCTGCGGCCCGCAGCGGCATTCTTTTCTGGGGTCTGTAAAAAAACCGCAGGGGCACGGGTTCATCGCGCCAATTAGCATAATTTTTGATGGAAAATGAGTTGTTCTCGCCGCGCGCGACACCGTCACGAAATTATCCTCCAATGGTTGCCGCAGGGCTTCCAAAACATTACGGTTAAATTCCGGAAGCTCATCTAAAAACAGGACGCCATGATGGGCAAGGCTGATCTCGCCGGGCCTTGGGAATGTCCCGCCGCCAACGAGGGCAATGTCAGAACTCGTGTGATGCGGCGAGCGAAACGGCCTGGTCATGACAATTCCTAAATTGGGATTGACCAGCCCAATGAGCGAATGAATGCGCGTTGTTTCCAGCGCTTCCTTGAGCGTTAAATCGGGCAGGATTGTTGGCAGGCGGCGTGCGAGCATTGTTTTACCGCTTCCCGGCGGCCCGATGAGAAGAGCGTTATGGCCGCCTGCCGCGGCAACCTCCAAACCGCGCTTGACATGACACTGGCCTTTGACATCGTTAAAATCGGTATCGTTCATAATTTGTTGTTTGAAAAGTGAATCAATGTCAACTTTGAATGGTGCACTATTTTGGGGATCTTGAAGAAATGCGACAACTTCCAAAAGATTTCGGGCGGGATAAATCGCTATCGTATTGGCAATGGCAGATTCGCGGGCATTATCAAAAGGAACGATCAACCCATCGAATTGATCTCCTGACATGCCCATCGCAATGGAAAGGCATCCTTTGATGGGGAGAATTTTCCCATCGAGCGACAGCTCGCCTAAAATCGCATAACGCGCAAGTAAGGCGGGATCAATTTGTCCGGTCGCCGCTAAAATACCCAAAGCGATCGCCAGATCAAAGGAGGGGCCTTCTTTCTTGATGTCCGCGGGAGCCAGATTGACCGTGATGCGGCGGGCCTCAAAGGGGTAACCGCAATTTTTAATCGCCGCGCGCACGCGCTCTTTGCTCTCTTTGACGGCATTGTCGGGTAATCCAACAATGATGATGGTCGGCAGGCCATAGGAGATATCGACTTCAATGGTGACGGGATAAGCGTCAAGGCCGCTTACCTGAAAGCTGTTAACTTTTGCAAACATAGAGGATCTCCTGAATTCTTTTATCTCAACATCACTGTTTACTTGATTTGGATGGAGGTGTAAAACCAATGAAGGTTCTTGGTTTTTGAGGAGGATCAATCAATTTTTTAATGGCTTCAAAAACGATTTTAAACTGCGTGTCATATTTACGCTCCATCTCCTCAATCTTTTGGCGCAAATCCTTATGAACCAACATTAATTCCCTTAATTTGGTGAATGTCCGCATGATTTGAATGTTTACTTCAATAGCTTTGTCGCTGTTGAGGACGCTGGAAAGCATTGCGATACCCTGTTCGGTGAAGGCATAGGGCAGGACGTGGGAAAACTGCAGGAGTTTGAGGTGGTCGCAATTTGCGACCACCCTCGCTTTCTCAGAGGCAGTTAATTGAAACATAAAATCTTCGGGAAAACGTTTGATGTTGCGTTTGACCTGTTCATTGAGACGTTTGGTTCGTACGTTGTAAAGAACGGCCAAATCGATGTCGAGAATGACTCTTTTTCCTCGAATATGAAGTATCATTCCTTCAATCTTTTCTTGAATTATGAGTTTTGATGTAAGAGTCATATGCACTCCTCATTTTTACTTCTATTTCTTTAGCCCACAATATGATTAGACAAATGGTTTTTAAGGGAGAAGTGTCGGCTTCGATCCTCATAGAAACCAGCGTCTAAGCCGCGAGTGCCAAAGCTTAAGGTTTTTGTAAGCACAAGAAATAGGGTATAGGGTCTAAAGTAAAGGAGAAAACTTAAGAAGAATAAGGCTGGATGGGCAGGAACATCGAAAGGGGAAGAAAAACTTTGCTTTTTCGAATGCCGCAATTATAATGTAACTTAACACAAAACATCGTCGGCGTCAAAAGATAATTTTGAAAGCCCCTTAAACCAATCCTTTAGGCCTAATGCCCTATGGTTGATCCGCTTCGCGATATTGTTCACAACAAAGTCTTTACGATCACGATGGCCGCATGGGTTATCGCCCAATCGATCAAGGTCCTTCTGGGTATTATCCGCGAGAAACGTTTTAATTTTCGCTGGTTTATCGGAACGGGCGGGATGCCCTCAAGCCATGTGGCCGGTGCGGCCGCCCTGGCAACGACATGCGGTATTGAGAAAGGATTTGATTCTATTTTCTTTGCGCTCGCGGCAACTTTCGCGCTGGTCACCATGTTCGATGCCCAGGGTGTGCGCCGGCAAACGGGGCGTCAGGCCGAAATTTTAAACAAAATTCTTAATGATATTTATTTGGGTGGAAAAGTGGAACCTACGCGGCTCAAGGAACTCATCGGCCATACGCCGATTCAGGTTTTTACGGGAGCGGTTCTCGGGGTTTTTATCGCTCTGATATTTTATTAACCTGAATTTTGCTTCGCATCTTTTCATGTTGCGTTGCCAGAGAACAACCTATCGTCAATCAATAGGCCAAAGCAAATTTGATTTCGGAATGCAAAATTCGGGATTAAATCGTTGGCCCAACACAGGAGCGTCGTCTTGAATAAACGGCTGATCGTGATCTCAGGCATTGCCATCGTTGTTGTTTCTATCGGGGTCGGGTTTGCGGCGCATCGCAGGGCGGCCTTACCATCAACAACCGGCGAATCATCAATCCAGGCCGAACAGCCTGTTGATGAGGCGGCGGACTTAGAAAGCAAAAATGAATTTTTGCAGGCAAGGGAAGTTTATCAGAAAATTTTGAACGACCATCCTGATTACAAAGATATCGAAAAGGTTCAAAAGCAGCTTGAAGATTTAAACATGCGCATTCTTTTTTCAGCGCTTGAAACACCGCAAACAACCCTGTATGAAGTTGTTGCCGGAGATTCGCTAAAGAAGGTCGCGAAGCAATTTAACACCACCATCGATTTCCTTAAAAAAAGCAATGGATTGGCGAGCGATACCATCCGCATTGGCCGGCGCCTCAGGATTTGGAAAGGGGTCTTTAGCATTTTTATCGACAAGTCTCAAAATAGCCTTATTCTAAAATCCGACAATGAGGTTTTGAAAGTTTATCGAGTAGCCACGGGAAAAAACAATAGTACGCCCGTCGGAAATTTCAAGATTGTTGATAAGCTGGAGAACCCTACGTGGTTTAAAAGCGGAGCCATTGTGCCTCCCAACAGCCCCGAAAACGCGCTGGGGACAAGGTGGCTGGGGTTTGATATCCCCGGTTACGGGATTCACGGAACGATTGATTCTCAATCCATAGGGCAACAGACGACAGAGGGTTGTGTGCGTATGCTCAACGAGGATGTTGAAGGATTATATACGATCCTTCCGGTGGGGGCACAGGTGACGATTACGGATTAACCCGAATTTTGCAAAACAAAATTCCTGCCTGCCGGCCAGGCAGGCGCCCGTAGGGCCGCCGGGCAAAATCTTCTCAAGATTTTGCGCCTCAGGCGGGGTAATCCCAGAATTTTATCCCGCCAACGGCGGGACAAAATCTGGGATTAATTCAGAGATCTTAGAAGAAAGTAGAGAAGAAGGAAGAAAGAAGAGAAAAGATAATATGGCGATGGAATTTGAAAAACCTATTGTTGAATTGGAAGCAGAAATTAATCGACTGCGAAATTCCAGTTCACACCGCAATTTTGATCTGACGAGCGAAATCAAGAAACTCGAATATAAATTGGAAAAGGCCAAGAAGGATATTTATAGCAGCCTGACTCCCTGGCAAAAGGTTCAAGTGGCGCGCCATCCGCAAAGGCCGTACACGCTGGATTATATTCGCCTGATCGCGACAGATTTTGTCGAGCTGCATGGCGACCGCCTTTTTGCCGATGACCTGGCTTTGATCGGTGGATTTGCAACGATCCAGGATAAGAAGGTTATGGTCATGGGCCATCAAAAAGGGCGCGATACAAAAGAAAATGTTTTGCGCAATTTCGGCTGCGCTCATCCGGAAGGTTATCGTAAAGCCCTTCGGCTCATGAAACTTGCCCAGAAATTCCAAATTCCCGTTGTTGTTTTTATCGATACGCCCGGCGCTTATCCGGGTGTAGGGGCTGAAGAGAGGGGCCAGGCCCAGGCCATTGCTTATAATTTAAGAGAGATGACCCGGATCGCCGTTCCCATCGTTGCCACCGTCATTGGGGAGGGTGGAAGCGGCGGGGCGTTGGGAGTGGGCATTGCCGATAGGGTTTGTGTTTTTCAAAACGCTTATTATTCTGTTATCTCACCGGAGGGATGCGCCTCCATTCTTTGGCGCAGCAGTTTAAAATCGCCCGAAGCCGCCGAAGCATTAAAGCTCACCGCCGATGATCTTTTAAAATTTGGCATCATTGACGATATCGTGCCCGAACCTTTAGGAGGCGCGCATCGTGACCCCGAGATCGTTGCCGGAAACTTAAAGAAAATCATTTTAAAGCACCTGAAATCATTATCTTCTCTTTCCAAAGATGAACTGCTGGAAGCCCGTTATGAAAAGTTTCGTAAAATGGGCCAGTTTTCGGAAGGTTAGCACACCTCCTCCTATGACGCAGGAAAAAAAAGACATCCGCAATCTGTCCTTTGAGGAGCTGACGGCTTATTTAGAAACGATTCATGAAAAGCCGTTTCGGGCAACGCAGATTTTCGAATGGATTTACCAGAAACAGGCCTGGTTTTTTGATGATATGAAAAACCTGCCCGCACCGCTTCGAGAAAAACTTAAAAATAGCTTTCATCTTCAGCCCAATACCCTTGCCCAAAAGCAGGTTTCAAAAGAAGGAACGACCAAATTCCTCTTTGACCTTTATGATCATGAAAAAATCGAAAGTGTTTTGATACCGACGGCAACTCGCACCACCGCTTGCATTTCAACCCAGGCAGGCTGTAAGTTTGGTTGTAAATTTTGCGCGAGCGGGATAGGCGGATGGTCAAGAAATTTGAGCTGTGCCGAAATTGTGGCGCAGGTTCTCCATGTTAAAGAAGAATCCCAAAAACACAAAAGGCCTTTATCGAATATCGTTTTTATGGGGACCGGCGAGCCGCTTGACAACTTTGATAACTTAATGAAAGCCATTCGTATTATTAACTCGGACAAAGCGATCAACATGGGAGCCAGGCATATTACGGTTTCTACCGTTGGGCTTGTGCCCAAAATTAAAGAGCTGGCCCGGCAGGGCATTCAAATCGAATTGGCCATTTCTTTGCACGGGTATGACAATGCATCGCGCAATGTCTTGATGCCGGTCAATCGTAAATATCCTTTTGACGAGCTTATGGAAGCCTGCAGGGAATACGTTAAGTTGACCAAACGCCAAATTACTTTTGAATATATTCTCATCAAAGATGTGACTTGCACGGAAGAAGCGGTTCAAAGCCTTAAAAAAGCACTCCAAGGCATCATCTGCAAAATGAACCTCATTCCTTATAATCCCGTCTCAGAGTTCGACCATGAAACGCCTTCGCGTGAAGAAATGATCGCTTTTAAGAATCGCCTTGAAGAATGCGGCATTCATGCCCTGATTCGTATGCCGCGCGGGCGTGACGTCAATGCCGCCTGCGGGCAGTTGCGGCATCTGGACAAGGATCGTAAACAGGGGGAGACGGTCGAGGTTAGGCCGGAAAATAAATCCGTCTTATAAAAATGATCAAGGCGAGCATGCTTAACAGATAAACAATGAAGACCGGCTTCTCATTATAGTTTTTTCGATTGATAAGAAAATACTGAACGATCCCCACGCCTACCATCAGCAAACAAAATTCTATCCGTTTTGATATCCAGATCGTCTGGCCGTAGGCCATCAGAAAAAATATCCCAATAATTATTTTACTTTTTTCCAGGCCAAAAATAACAGGAAGAGTTTTAATGCCGGCCTTTTTGTCCCCTTCATAATCCTTGAGATCGATAAAGTTTAAAGCCGCCGTAACCCATAATAAAAAGAATCCAACGACATTTAAAGGGACGTCAAAATGGCCGCCATGGAAATAGTATCCCAGGAGGATGATCACAAGGCAGTTCAATGAAATGAGGATTTTCGAAAAGAAGGGGACTCGTTTAAACCGGATCGGAGGCATGGAGTACAAGAAATAATTGCCGATAAAAAGCAGAATCAAAAAAAGATATATCACGCCGGCCGCCCAGGAATAAAGAACAGCCAACCCGAGAACGCTCCACGATATCGCATGGTATGTTATCGGGTCGATTGATTTTGTCACAGAAGGTTTTTGATGGTTTGTGACAACATCGATGTCCTGGTCCGCAGAATTATTGGTCATCAGGGAATAAAGGCACGCGAAAAAGATGGCCAGGATACTGAAAATCAAGGGAAAGAGATTCTCAGAGGTCAGTCGCATCGGTTTCTCATAGAGGATTTCTGATAAGACGATTCCAAAAGCAAACATCATTTCGTAATGCAGGAATCTTAAAAGGGTTGTCCAGCGCGCATCTTTGAGAATTTCATGAAAACTTTTTCGATCGTACAAATAAAATAACCAGACTCCCAGCGGAAAGAAGCAAAGCAAATAAAAGTTTGTCATCGGCGGAAGAAGAAGCTCAGCTTTGAGGCCGAAAACCCGCATAAAACTGTCGAACATGAACGGCACGCAACCATAAGAATAAATGACGGTATATGTCAGGAAAGTAAAAAGAAGGCTTCTCAAAAGAAGGTGTTTTTTTATATGGAAATAGATAAAAATTAAAATTAGGGCCAATCCGATTTCCACGCGCATGGCCGGTGAGGCACCTGATGGATAGAGAGGACCAAAAAATGTTAGGAATCCGTATAACAAATTGTGATGGGTATCAGGGAATGCATAGCCGGTGCTAAAAGATCTCCAGGCCGGGACCGCAAGGCTGAGAATGGGATTTAAGATCAAAATAAGAAAAGACGGCAAAATGATGCGGGAAATCTTTACGACGGTTTCTCTCGTTGCGTAATGACATAAAATGACCAGGGTCATGGCCAAGAAGACGTAGAAAATATAGTAATGGAAAAGGGTTGATGAGAAATTGGCATCCTGGATCTCTCCGGTAAAGTAGGCCTCTAAGAAGTTTCTTAAGGTTATCGCAAACACAAAGGTCAGTAAAAAATAACTGAAAGGGAGTGGGGTGTTTTCAATCCAGGATAGGGTCGTTTTTATTTTTTGGGAGATGCGACGCAGCATGATTGACGGGTGGTGGAGTTGACCCTTCATAACGAGACCCGTTGATTTACGGGTTTTTTTGCCGTGATTGTTCCTGTCCCATTTGTATCATCAGCGTATTCATGATGCTCTGAATTTTCGGGTTTTGCATCAACTGTTGCACTTTGGAATTATTGATCATTTTCGACTGATCACCGTTTGTCACCTCAGCGACAAAAGAAGGATCGCTTAATAATTTCATAATCTCCGGGTCCTGCATCAGACTTTGGATGTCGGCCATCATCTGCGGATTGGAAAATATCTTTTGTTGAATGGCTCCGGCCTCCGGCCCTAACTGGCCTGCCGTCCTGGGAATCTGGATACCGTTGAATTGAGGCATGGATGAATTGTTAAAGCCGGGGATGGATGAATTGTTAGCGTTGGGAATTCCGGGATTATGGCTCCCCACAACGGGGGTATTATTAACGAGGGGGGCGGTAAAATTATTTTCCGCGGCGATATTTTGAATCTGGGAATCGGGAATTTGAACAGGGCCGAACGATGTTTGAACAGTGTAAATATTATTCTGCAGGCTGACGACATCGCCCTTGATCTCTGATCCGTCTTTAAGGGTAATAAGATTTTCGGCCGATGCGATCGAACAAGACGCACATATCAAAATAAAAAAAATCAAATAAAGACAGGGATTTTTGCGGCTTATCAGATTTGAGGGATTACGGATTCTTTTTGATTTCCTTCGGAGGTTCGTTATCCAGGACATAATCCGGCTTCATAATGGAATCGTAATTTTTAGGTGTTTGAAAAGGAAAGGAAACGACATCCCAAATTCCCGAGCTCATGCGTCCGGCGGTATACATGATTCCTTTCATGATCCCGGAAAAAATTCCGCGGTCGATGGATTTCGCCTCCGCGCCTTCTTTCCAGCTCTGGTCAACCTGCCTGGCAATTTCGATGGGGGATGTCACGATGTTGATAAGGCCGCGGTTTAATTTCTTCAGCGGGCCTGAGGATGTTTTTTGAGGAGGTGTTTGCGGTTGATCGGCAGCAAAAATAGGATGCGATAAAAAGGCGGATAAAAAAACGATGGATAAGATGATTCTTTTCATAATGTCGTATTTTCCCAAACTGAGTTTAACATCACAAAATTTTTGCGTCAATTGTTATGTTCAAAAATCTGGACATCACGGTGTTCCTTGCGATTGATTCTCATCAAATCGCCGATGTATTCTAAATAAACTCGCTTTGCCTATAAGCACCTGCAATTCTCCCCGGTGCCAGTCTTCGTGCCACTCTTGTCCCACCGATGTTAAACGAAAATGTTCTGCGACAAAACCGGAAAACTTCTTATCGGCATCGTATGTCCGCAGTCCCATTTCCGTTATGTACACGGGAACGTTCTGTTTTAAAAGATCCGTGACTCTGTTTTGAAAATCCATGAGTTCCTCATCGCTCAATTTTGAGTATCTTGTGAAGACTTCGCGTGTAAGGCGGTTGGCGTAATAACGGATAAAAGGGCCTTCATCTGCCGGGATAATGCAAGCGTTATCTTCCGTCTGGCTTTTGACCCATAACACGTAGTTGATAGTAAGAGAATTCTGATGGCGAAACAGGAGTATTGGGCAAATAAACGAAAACAGGGAATAGATTAAAGCAACGTAGGTTATAAAAATCAGGACAGGGTAAGCGCCTTTTTTTCTTAGAAAATGTGATAGAAAAAAACTCAGGATAATGATAAACGGAATTAAAGCAATAAGAAAATATCGAGGCGCCACTGTCCAAAGTTGTCCGAAAAATACATAGGGGACGATAAACCAGAGCAGTAGAAAAATAAGTTTCTTTTTTTTTGAAACATTAAACAAACGATGCCGGCAAAAATAAATGCGATTCCCATAAACGTGAAGGACTGGCAGAGATAAATTTCTGCCATCCGGTAAGTAGGGGAAAAAATCCCGCCGTAGTTAGTTATTAAATCCCGGTCAATGAAAGAATATAATTTTGATAGAAATATATTGCGATAAGGTGAAAGAAAAAGGGAGCAGTGGAAAATCAGTATTACTAATAAAGCAGTTGTAAATAATATCATGCCGGATTTTATCAAATTGAGTTTTTTAGGGGGTGTTTGTAATGGGATAGGGTTCCATCCCAGGGACAGGCCTGATAATATGAGATAAGAAGCCTCCTGTTTTTCATGATATCTTAAAAGCATGCGCAGGCACATCAGCAGGAAAAATAAGGATAGGGAGTGGCTTGTCCCGTAAACGGAAACTCCCAAAAAAATGGGATTCAAACATAATAATACTGCGCTGAAAAAAGCTGTTGTGGAATCAAAAAGTTTTCGGACGTAATCAAATAACAGTACGACGCATAACGAACTGAACACAACGCTCATGACATTGACTGACATGATGGGGTCGTTGATAAAAAATATTTTTCCCAGCCCAATGAACACAGCGCCCATGACAACAGCGACAGGATAACCAAAATCAAACAGGTAGTGGAGGTGATGAGTTGCCAGGGTTTTTTCAGAGGCCATCGCTAACATCAGGCAGTCAACGGAAAATGGGCCAAGGCTGATGAGGGATAATCTCAAAATGAAACTCAACAGGAAGAGGGCAAGCGGTATAAAATATGACTTGAGATTCATTGCGATCGTTTATTGACGCCCCTGACAGGTGTTTTTAGTTTAGAACGCGATACCGGTACGATTATTATTGTTTGAATAAGAAAACACAAGAAGTTTGTTATTGTGGCAGAGAATTCACGCCGTTGACAAGCATAATGGCAAATGTTACTATTGACCACGTTAATTTTAGAAATGAGACGCAATTTGATTTTTGAAATATATTTAGAAATGGGGCTGCCCCTCCGCCAAGCATCGTGGCGGAGGGACTGCCCCAATGTTCCTTGTATCGACATAGAAGACTCAAATTATTTTTGTTGTTCATTGGGGCTGTAGCTCAGCTGGGAGAGTGCTTGCATGGCATGCAAGAGGCCGAGGGTTCGATCCCCTCCAGCTCCATTCTTCTTTGCCGAAGTGGCGGAATGGTTCTTCTTCGCTCCAATACTTTTGTGTTGGAGCTTCGAAGGAACATTAAGAAATCGTTTAGGAATTTCAGGAGCATCAAGCTCCTACGAAGCTAAAACGTGCAAACATTTTAGCGAAGTAGAGCCGAAGTGGCGGAATGGTTCTTCTTCGCTCCAATACTTTTGTGTTGGAGCTTCGAAGGAACATTAAGAAATCGTTTAGGAATTTCAGGAGCATCAAGCTCCTACGAAGCTAAAACGTGCAAACATTTTAGCGAAGTAGAGCCGAAGTGGCGGAATGGCATACGCGCCCCTGACTTTTCCTTAGACTAGAAAGCAAAAAGTCAGGGACCGGTCCCTGTTTCCACTATATGATATATTAAGGAAAACAGGGGGCGGTCTCCCCGGCCCGCAATAGATTTTGCCGAGATGGCGGAATTGGCATACGCGCTGGTCTCAAAAACCAGTGACCGAAAGGTTGTGAGGGTTCAACTCCCTCTCTCGGCACCATAGTATTTATGATCCGCTTGCCGGGGCGGGCAAAAACCGTTGTCTTCACGGACGTGAGGGTTCAACTCCCTCCTTCGGCACTAATTTTTTAAGTCATATTGTTTAACAAAAACCATCTATTTCCACCCATGCCCTACACCATCGACGAAATAAAGCGTATCGAACAAAAATGGCAGAAACTCTGGCTGGATCAAAAGACGTTTAAAGCCACGGCCGACCCCGCCAAACCCAAATACTATTGCCTAGAGATGTTCCCGTACCCCTCAGGCAAGATCCACATGGGCCATGTGCGCAATTACACGATCGCCGATGTGATTGCGCGTTTAAAAACCATGCAGGGCTTTAACGTCCTGCATCCCATCGGTTACGATGCTTTTGGCCAGCCCGCCGAGAACGCGGCCATCAAACACAAAACCGATCCTGAGAAATGGACCAAAAATTGCATCGACCAGATGCATGAGGGTTTTATCAAAATGGGATTTTCTTACGATTACGACCGCGAGATCTCAACGTGTGACAGCGAATATTACAAATGGAACCAATGGATCTTTTTAAAGATGTATGAAAAAGGCCTGGCTTACAAAAAAGCTTCGGCTGTCAATTGGTGTCCGAGCTGCGGGACGACTTTGGCCAACGAGGAAGTCATCAATAACGAATGCTGGCGTTGCCATAGTCAAGTTATTCAAAAAGATTTAGAGCAGTGGTATTTAAAAATTACCCATTATTCCGATACTCTCTTGGAAGATCTCAAGAAACTCTCCGGTTGGCCGAATCGTGTTATTACCATGCAGGAAAATTGGATCGGCAAAAGTTATGGCGTTGACATTCATTTCAAAGTTAAAAAATCCGGCGAAATCCTGCCGGTTTTTACCACACGGCCCGATACGATTTTCGGGGCGACCTATGTTGTTCTGGCTCCCGAACATCCGCTTGTCAAAAAGATCATTGCCGGTTCAAAGAATGAAAAAGAGGTTTTGTCTTTTATCGAAAGAGTTTCCAACAAAAGCAAAAGCGTTCGCATGAGCGACGGTTTGCAGAAAGAAGGGATCTTTACCGGCGAGTATGCGATAAACCCGGTGAACAATGAAACCATTCCCATCTGGATTGCGGATTATGTATTGATGGAGTACGGCACCGGCGCGATCATGGCCGTTCCCGCGCATGACCAGCGCGATTTTCTTTTTGCCAGAGAACACGAATTGCCGATGAGGATTGTCATTCAAGATCCCAAACGCCCCTCATTGCGAGTTGAAGAAATGAAAGAAGCTTATATTGGTGAAGGTGTTCAGGCCAATTCAAAACAGTTTGACGGAATTCCCAACCGTGAGGCGATGACAAAGATCGCCCATTGGATGTCCACCAATCCACCACAGTGGATTGGTGAGACCCCGCCCAAGATAAAAAATCTTGGGCTGGGAAACGAAAAGATGGGCAAAACATCAGTTCATTGGCGCCTGCGTGATTGGCTCATTTCCCGTCAACGTTATTGGGGAACGCCGATTCCGATGATTTATTGCCTGGGAAAATGTCGAAAAGATGGAAAAGAATTTATGGTTCCAGTTCCAGAAAAAGATTTGCCGGTTAAATTACCGGAAAATATCAGAGTCACCGGTCAGGGAGGCAGTCCTTTAACAAAAAGTGCAGAATTTATTCATACGAAATGCCCCAAATGTGGAGAAGGAGCTATACGAGAATTTGATACGATGGCGACGTTCTTTGACTCTTCGTGGTATTTCTTGCGCTATTGTTCGGCTCATGATTCAAAAGAAATCTTTGATAAAAAAGAAGCGGCCTATTGGATGCCGGTGGATCAGTATATCGGCGGCATTGAGCATGCGATTTTGCATCTTTTGTATTCACGATTTTTTACTAAGTTTTTCAAAGATCTGGGATTGATCAGTTTTGATGAGCCATTTACTAAATTGTTGACCCAAGGCATGGTTTTAAAAGACGGCGAAGTCATGTCGAAATCCAAAGGCAACACAGTTGACCCTGACGCGGTCATTGGAAAGTTTGGGGCGGACACGTTGCGGCTTTTTATTTTGTTTGCCGCGCCGCCGGAAGAACAGTTGGAATGGAATGACAGCGCCATCGAAGGCTCGTGGAAATTCTTAAACCGCGTTGTCCATGCGGTGGAAAATCATTATCATCCCGAAAGAAATAACGATCCGTTAACCGACCGGGATAAAAATCTTGAGCGCGACAGGAATTTAGCCATCAAGCGCGTGACAGAAGATATTGAAAAAGGTTTTAAGTTCAACACGGCCATCAGCGGCATAATGATCTTATTGAATGTCCTGGAAAAATATTTAAACGATGAGAAGTTCGCGAAGAATCAAAGAATCGTTAATGATGTTTTAAAAACCCTTGTTCTTCTTTTAGCGCCGTTTACGCCGCATCTGTGCGAGGAACTGTGGCAGAAAACCGGCGGTAAGGAAGACAGTGTCTCTCACGCCCATTGGCCCCCGTGTGATGAGAAGGCTTTAGTTCAAAGTACTGTTACGGTTATTGTTCAAATCGACGGCAAATTACGCGGAAAATTCGATGTTGCCTCAAATTTGTCCGAAGCAGAATTGGTCAAGATCGTTTTGGCGGATCCCAAAATCCAAGAGCATCTCAAGGGCCAATCCATCAAGAAAACGATTGTTGTTCCCAATAAGGTAGTCAATTTTGTGACCCATTCGTCAGGATAGTCACCGAATATTTATTTCCGGCGCCCCCCGCCAAGAATCGTGGGGGGGGGCGCCAGTAACCCTCCTTATCCTGTCAATTCCCTAAAACCTGTTTTAGTAAAACAAGACTTTCGCGTTTAGTGTCATTGTGCCCGCCCCGCCGCTTTGCGGCTAAAGCCGCGGGCCAGGAAGGCTGAATTCTTTGGCCGGAAAACGAAGTCCGTCTTCGCTCTTCAAGCTTCGCCGAGACCTCGCCGAAGCTTTAGCGAAGGCGGGCAACCCCGAAGCTAATAATTAATTAACTCTTCGCGATTGCTTCGTCGTCCACCGCCTTCGGCGGAGTCCTCCTGGCAAAGACACAGGGATGGTATTCAGCCGCGAAACTCTTCGAAAAATATTTCCCATGCTTCCATTAACCCGGCAGGAACGTTCGGTTGTCATTGTGATGATGTGCGTTTGTCTTTTGGGAACCGCAGGCCACTATTTCTTTAAAAAATTCCCGCATTTGGACAATCTGATCAGCGTTCTTGAAAACGATTCTCTTTCCAAAAAGATCGATATCAATACGGCGAGTTATGAGAAACTCGTCAATCTTCCCTTGATTGGCCCCGCAACGGCAAATCGTATTTTGGAATATCGAAATCGCCACGGCGCATTTGAATCCATGGACGCGTTTATGACCGTCAGGGGCGTCGGAAAGGCCCATTTTGAAAGAATGAAAAAGTTGATAACAATTGATCCAAGAACTTTAAAAGGAAAATGATGTTGAGAGCACGCCAGCCCTTTGTGGGAATCACGATTTGCTTTAGCGTTGGGATCTATTTAAGCGGCCTGATTCCTATTTCATTTGGGCTTGTCCTGGGAATTTGCAGCGTTGCCGTTTTGTTAAGCATGGCCTTCTTTCATCGTAAGGCCATCTCGCAGTTATTTCTTTGCGCGGCATTTGTCTTTTTGGGAGCGGTGATTTATACAAACAGCCAGCAAACGGCGGCCGATCATATTGAAAAGGCTGCAAAGTATTATCGGTATCAACCGGTTGTCATCGAGGGGATCGTCAGTTCCGATATTGTTAAGAAAAACGCCTTTCGGGGAATCAAAACGGTTTTCGAACTGGAGCTTAAGAGGGTGAAGCGGCAGGGGCCGGCCCCCTATCAGTCTTCCCGGTTATATCAATGGAAAACCGTCTCCGGAAGAATCTTCGTCAATATCTTCCGAGACGCCGATATAGCGTATGGCGATAAAATCCTCATCGCAGGCAAACTTCATAAACCCTTTCGGTTCGATTCCTCTTCCAAATTTTCTTATGAAAATTATCTTAAGCGAAGAGGGATCACATATCTTTTAAGCGTCGGGCGTTCCGGCCGTTTGGATGTGGTCGCTCCCGACTGCGGAGATAAAATATTTGCGGTGTCGCTAACAATCAAAAACCGTTTAAAAGGAATCATGGCCCGGTACCTTTCTGATGTCGAAGGCGGCCTCTTGCAGGCTCTGGTCATCGGTGATCGTTATGATATTCCAAAGGCCATCAATGACCTCTTTGTGCAGACAGGGACATCTCATGTCCTGGCCGTCAGCGGATTTAATGTCGGCATCGTTGCTTTTCTATTTTTTTTAATTTTAAAAATGTTTCCGCTTGGCCGGCGCACGCAATATCTGGTGACGATCTTACTTATTATCGGATATGCGTTTTTAACCGGATTAAAACCGCCGGTCGTGCGGGCGACCATCATGGCCACGATTTTTCTTTTGAGTTACGTCCTGGAACGCGAATCGGATACGCTCAATTCTCTTTTTCTGGCGGCCCTCATCATTCTGGCTTCTAATCCCATGAATCTATTTGATGTCGGGTTTCAACTCTCCTTTATCAGTGTCCTGGCCATTATCCTTTTTTATCCTCGCGTGATCTCATGGTTCGAAAAATTTCCGGTGCTCATGAAATCCCGGCCGGCCTTTTTTCTTATTCAAACATTTTCCGTGTCGTTGTCCGCCTGGCTGGGTGTTATCGGCCTGATTGCCTATTATTTTGAGATCATCACACCCGTTTCTATTTTGGCGAACATCGTGATCGTTCCGTTGATCTCGATTATTACGATTTTAGGGTTGGGGCTTCTTTTATGGGGAGGTATCCCTGCCGTAGGAATCGCTTTTGCGGCGTGCATTAAGGTCTTATTAAATATGACCGTTGGTGTTATTTATGTCTTTAGCCTTATTCCGGGTGCCTGTTTCTATCTTAAAGGCTTCCCTCTCTGGCCGGTCATTGTTTATTATGCGATCCTTGCGATCGCATTGAATTTTCCTCATCCTCAGAAAAATCACACCTTGACAAAGTGATATCATTATGATATCTTTTCAATATCATAAATCCGAATACACAAGATGGCTATTTACAAATCAGTTAAACACAATTTAAAAAAAGGAGAGAGATTATGGAGGCGATACGCGAGAAAAGATCATGGCAATTAAATGGATTCTTCATGTTTGGTGTGTTTTTGATTTTAATCTATTGGGAATGGGCGTTGGCGGTAAATTTTGATATTGCGAAAGGTCTTCAAGCTGGTATCTGGTGGATAGGCTTGGCGATCGCCTGTATTATGCTGGGTGGTTTTATCGTTGTTCAACCCAATGAAGCGAGGGTGATTGTATTTTTCGGAAAGTATGTTGGCAGCATTAGCACATCAGGTTTCTCATGGGTAAACCCCTTGACCTTGAAGAAGAAAGTTTCGTTAAGAATCCATAATCTTAATAGTGAAACGCTCAAAGTCAACGATCTGATGGGCAACCCCATTGAAATTGCGGCTGTGGTCGTTTGGCGGGTTGTGGATACTGCCAAGGCTCTTTTTGACGTTGAGAACTATCAACAATTCGTCAAGATCCAGTGTGAAACGGCCATCCGCACTTTAGCGACACAATACCCATACGATTCTGAGGATAAGAAAGAATCTTTGCGCGGAAGTCAATCCGAGGTGTCTGAGAATCTTCGTAAACAGGTACAGGCTCGTTTGGAAATAGCAGGAATCGAAGTATTAGAAACCCGCATTACCCATTTGGCCTATGCGCCGGAGATCGCGCAGGTCATGCTTCGACGTCAGCAAGCCGAAGCCATCATTGCGGCCCGAAAGAGGATTGTCGAGGGGGCGGTTGGCATGGTGGAAATCGCGCTCAACATGCTCGGTGAAAAGAAAATAATCCATTTAGACGATGAAAAGAAAGCGACGATGATAAATAATTTGCTGGTAGCGCTCGTTTCCGAACATGAGGTGACCCCCGTATTGAATACAGGGACATTATATTCTTAAAACTCTGTCAATATTCGTGAGGTCTTTTGATGAGCGAAAAAAAGAAATTTCTCCTCAGGATCGATGATGGAGTCTATCAATCGCTGGAAAAATGGGCGGCTGATCATTTGCGGAGTGTTAACGCGCAGATCGAGTATCTTTTGACAGAAGCCCTCAAAAAGAATGGAAGGTGGCCGGCTGATCTAGGGACGCCTTCTGAATCTGAGCAGAAAGAAGAATGAAGTGACTTTTTATCGAATTCTCTCTAAAAGGAATGGTAAAAGATGAAAGAATTTCAAGTGATATTTCCGATGCTGAAGACGAAAAAGGCACGTAGAAATTTTCTGATTGGCACTGTTGTTATTATCTTGTTATCCATCATATTGACTACATATCTTGCCAAAACACACGGGAAAGAGCTCCATCTCCAACATTTTTTTCCGGCCATCCTCACTTTATTAGTTTTCAATTATATAATTTGTTTCTTTCATGTTTGTTATTTCTTTTTATTTGGTAAATTTATTGGGTTTTTTAGTCGTATTAGTGTTTACGATGAAGGGATTACTTATAAGATGGGCTTCATTACATTCAAATTTAAATTTCAGAATATAAATCGTATCACGATGATCGATGAGCAAACGGCTTCAGAAGGGTTTAAGTTAGAATGGAATCTCTCGGGTTTAAAAGGTATTTGTATAGAAGCGGACCCGCAGGTTATTTCAAGAATGAAGATTGCTACTCCGCAAGATGCAAAAGGCATTGAAATATTTATAAGAGATTTTGATGGATTTATGGACGAACTTAAAGCAAACATGCCCAATGAAATAAGAAAAAGAATTCTGGTTGAGCAGCCAGGAGGACAAATTACGGAACCAGAGTTGGAAGAACAAGATCAGGTGAAAAGGGTGCATCCTTTGTATAAGAAAATGATCATAGGATATATAATTGGTTCGTTAATCTACTCGATCTTTAAAATATTCTTCTTTCAAACGTTCTACATAGCGTCCGGATCTATGGCGCCCACTCTTCTTGAAGGAGATCGTGTTTTAGTGAATAAATATGTTTACCTGTTCAAGGCTCCCCAAAAAGGGGATATTGTTGTGTATGATTCGTCTCGAAATTCAGAAAAGAAATTTATTCATCGAATCATCGCTTTGCCGAATGAAAAAATCGGAGTAGATGACGGAGGCCGGCCAATACAAGTTCCAGCCAATAGTTATTTTCTTTCGGGGGGAAATGCTTCCAGCATTGATAGCCGCTATTTTGGTTTTGTATCGAAAGATAACATTATTGGAAAGGTCATCATCATTTACTATCCTTTTCACAGGATGGGTTCTATTAAAGACTAATGCAAGCTTTTCAGATCACTTTTAATCAGGATGTACCTTGACGATAATCTCAGACTGAGATATACTTACAATGCACGTTATTTCAAAGAAAGCGCTTAAAGAATTCTGGGAAAAATATCCCGATAGCGAAAGGCCGCTTGAGTCGTGGTTTCGAACTATAAGGCGATCCTCTTATAAGACCTGGAATGAATTGCGAGAGACGTTCCAGACGGCCGACAAGATTGGAGACAAGATTGTCTTCAATATCGGGGGAAACAAATATCGCCTCGTAACTGTGATACACTTCAATCGGGGAAAGGTCTTTGTGCGAGATGTGCTCACGCATAAAGAATATGATGAAGGGAGATGGAAAAATGGTTAACATTTTAGAGAAGTCTGGATTCAAACAGGCGTGGTCTCTTGTGGATAAAGGGCTTTCGATTCGCACCGAAACGGATTACAACAAAGCCGTCGAGATGCTTGATAAGCTTCTCGATGAGGTCGGAGATAATGAATCCCACCCCCTTTATAATTTTCTCGAAGTGCTTGGAACGCTCATCGAGAGCTACGAGGAAGACCGCGTGAAGATCCCGGATGTCCCCGGGAGAGAAGTGTTCAAATTCCTTATGGAAGAGCACAATCTTACGCAGCACGACCTTCCTGAAATTGGCAGCCAGGGGGTCATCTCGGAAATCCTGTGCGGCAAAAGGGAATTGAACACCCGCCAGATCAAAGCGCTGAGCAAGCGCTTCGGGGTTTCGCCCGCCGTGTTCTTTTAAGCCCTATAGGAAGAGCGCATCAAAGAAAACACCTCTCCAGAATAATGAAGAGGTGTTTTCTTACTTTCTGGGCAGCACATTTATTTGTAACGGAGCAGGGTCAGAGATCAAAAAATTTTTTACTTTGCCGCAAATTGACAAAGCAAATGTTCTATGATACAGTGGCACGCATGAAAAAAATTACCATCCTCGTCACTGTTTTCATTTTTTTTCTCACCTCATCCTCCTACGCTTTCTGGATGTGGACGCCCGAAACCAAACGCTGGGTCAATCCCAAATACGATGTCAAGGACACTCCCCAAGAACAACTGAGTTTTGCCAAGGGTTATTATTCAGCGAAAGATTATAAAAAAGCCGTTAACGAATTTGAAAAACTTATTCGCAATTATCCCAAGTCCAAAGAGGCCGCTGACGCGCAATATCATATCGGGTTATCTTATGAGGTTCAGGGCAGGTTGTTTGAGGCCTACAAAGCTTATCAAAGGGTTGTTGAAAAATATCCGTTCAGCGAGTTGTTTTCTGATGTCATCGAAAAAGAGTATTTGATGGGTGAAAAGCTTTTAAACGGAGAGGGCAAGCGCGGCCCGTTTGTCTCAACCATGATCGGCGGCGAATATGATGTGATCGAAATTTTCCGCGCGGTCATTAAAAACGCGCCCTATGGAAAATACGCCGCACCCTCGCAGTACAAGATCGGGCTGTATTTAAGCCAGAAGGAGCTCTATCAAGAGGCGCGGGATGAGTTTGAAAAAGTCGTTAACGATTATCCCAAAAGCGAGTGGGTCGGGCCTGCCAAATACCAGATCGCGATTGTTGACTCCAGGCGTTCAACAGCGGCGCAATATGATCAGCGTGTCACCAGGGCGGCCGTTGAAGAATTTAAAGAATTCGTAAAGGCTTATCCGGATGCCGAGTTGACTGATCAGGCCAAAAAACAGGTTGATGAACTGCGTGAAAAAGAGGCTGAAAACAATTTTGTCATCGGACATTTTTATGAGAAACAAAAAGATTACGCATCCGCCAGGGTCTATTTTCAGACCGTTGTTGATGAATATGAGGGGAGCTCTTGGGCTGCCAGGGCTGTCCATAAGCTCAAAGAGATCGCGTTAAAACAAACCAGGGCCAAACAAAAATGATGAAAAAAATTCCTCTCCTTATGGTGTCATGTCTTTTTTTAGCCGTAAGCGGTTGCGGTTATTCCGTGCGTTCCTCATCCCTGGGGAGTATCCGCACCATTTTTATCGAGCCTTTTAAGAACAAAATTTCTTATGACCGTGAAGGAAAGCAGACTCTTTATTTACCCCTTTTAGAAGTCAAGTTGACCAATGCCATTACCGACCGGTATTTGTTCGATGGAAATCTCAGGATTGCCAAGAAAAACAAAGCGGATTTGATTCTGCAAGGTGAACTCATCAGTTTTCAGCGTGATGCCCTGCGTTATACCGATAATAATGATGTTCAGGAATACCGCATCACGATTACGGTGTCCCTGACGCTTTGGAATAATGTTAAGCAAGAAGCGATGTGGACGGATCCCGGTTTTTCGGGGGATACCACGTATTTTACGACCGGAACTCTGGCAAAATCTGAGGGCACGGCCATTGAAGATGCCTTAACCGATATCGCTCGCCGCATTGTCGAACGTACCGTTGAAAACTGGTAGCGTGTGTTATGCTCACTCTTCTTCTGGGCCAGGATACCAACGCCAAAGAAACTCATATCTCCGAATTCCGCAAGAAATTATTTAAAGATCCCGACGCCCTTCAATTCGATTATGAAGTGCTTTATGGCGCACAACTGAGCGCCGAGGAATTAAAAAAAGCCTTCGTTGCTCTCCCCATCCTGTCAAAACAACGTTTGATCGTCATCCGCGAATGCCATCGTTTAAATCCCCGGTGCCAGGACCTTATTTTAGCGGCAGCGAATACATCGGGCTCCTATGAGCTTATTTTAGAATCCGATAAACTTGAGATGAAAGATAGTTTTGTTGTCAGGCTTGGGAAGCCGGTTAAAATTGTTCAGACAGCCAAAAAACAAACACTCAATGTTTTTAAACTGGGCGATATGATTTCGGAGAGAAAATCTCCGGAGGCGGTTCGGATGCTCTCGCAGTTGCTCCTGCAAGGTGATCAACCGCTTCAGATCATGGGAGGGCTGGTGTGGTATTGGAAAAATGCCCGCAACGCTTTAGGCACAAAAGAATTTATGAAAGGCCTGGAGGCGCTTCAAGAAGCGGATTTGAATATTAAAAGAAGCCGGTTAAAGCCGGAACACGCGCTGGAGGTGCTTGTCATTAAACTGTGCTCTTAAGAAGGCGTCCGAAACGGGATTTACGACGGGCAGCAGTGTTCCTGTGAAGCAGGTTTTCTTTCGCGGCTTTGTCATACTTTTTGTAGATGATCTGCAGGACCGCTTTTGCTTCCGCGGTCTTTTTTTCGCGAACAAGAGCCTCGAATTGTTTTGTTGTTTTCCGGATGCTTGATTTGATATCGAGGTTATGATGGTGATGCTTTAAGTTTTTACGAAGCGCTTTGATAGCATTGCGACGGTGTGCCAAGGGGAATCTCCTTTCTAAAATCTCAACAAAAATATTCTTAACCTATGAAGGCGATAATATAGCAAAGGTCATTTCTCATGTCAACTGATAAATACCACGCCCAGGACTCAAAAAAAGGGATTATCAAATCGACGTCCGTGATCTCAGCGGGGACGCTCGCGTCGCGCATTCTGGGATTTATCCGCGATGTGATCATCGCAAAGATCCTGGGGACATCCGCGCCTGCCGATATATTTTTTGTGGCGTTTCGCATTCCCAATCTTTTTCGCGATCTTGTCGGTGAGGGCGCGGCCAACTCCGCGTTCGTACCGGTTATTTCCGAGTATGAGTCGAAAAAAGATAAAACAGAGTTTCAAATTTTCCTCAATGCCTTTTATGCCGCGTCTTTTATGATCTTAAGTTTGATCGTTATCCTCGGAATCCTCTTTTCTCCCCTCATTGTGCGCCTGATCGCTCCGGGTTTTATAGAAGAACCCGAAAAACTTAAAGAGACAATACTGCTGACGCGCATCATGTTTCCCTATCTCCTTTTCATTGGGTTGACGGCGTACAGTATGGGAGTGCTTTATACGTTCCGCGCTTTTATTTGGCCGGCCTTAAGCCCGTGTTTACTCAATATTGCCATGATCATCAGTGTTTTGACTGCCCTGGCGACGAAAAAAGATCCTTTGCTCAGTTTGGCGATCGGGGTTTTGCTCGGGGGTATCGCGCAGCTGTTGTTACAGCTAAAACCATTGCACGACCGGGGGATAACCTTTCACTGGCCGAAAAACATACGGCATCCTGGCGTTACGAAGGTCGGCAAGCTTCTGGTGCCGCGGATTTTTGGTTCGGCGGTTTATCAGCTCAATATCGTTGTGGATACGTTTTGTGCCTCGCTTTCAACGATCGTGGGGCCCGGAGGAATTGCGGCCATTTATTATTCCAACCGCATTGTTCAATTTCCGATGGGGCTTTTCAGCGTTGCCCTGGCTTCTGCGATTTTACCGTCCATGGCCGGGTATGTTGCGCGACAGAATATGGCGGACTTCAAACGGACCATTGTCTTTTCTTTGGAAAATATTTTTTTGGTCATGCTGCCGATGACGGTTTTCTTAGTCCTCCTGGCAACGCCGATCACCCGCTTTTGTTTTGAACGCGGCGCATTTAACGCGTACTCAACCTCGATTACATCCATTGCCATTTTATTTTATTCATTGGGATTAATTGGATTTGGCGGAACAAAAATTATGGTCACATCGTTTCATGCCCTGCAAGACACGAAAACTCCGGTCAAGGTCGGTTTTTTGTGTTTGATCATCAATGTCGTTTTAAATTTCGCATTTCTTAGCACTTTGAAAGTGGGGGGCATTGCCTTGGCCAGCAGCATTGCCTCAACCGTGAACTTTCTTCTTCTTTTGGGAATCCTGCGTAAACGTTTGGGGGGGTTTGAAAGTCCTTTTAGTAATTTTTTTTACAAGATCATGATCGCCGCAACGATGATGGGGATTTGTGTTGGGGTGGTGTGGAATTATAGCGTACCTTTGGGGGAGTTTTATCGTTTGTGCCTTGTTGGCATCGCGGGCCTGGCGGTTTTTGCAGGGGTTTGTTTTCGATTAAAAATTGCGCAGGTGCAGGAAGCCGTAAAATGGATCTTAAAAGTCAAATAGCCGCGCTCCCAACGACCAGCGGTGTGTATTTGATGAAGTCCCGGGAGGGACAGGTGGTTTATGTTGGCAAAGCGGTTTGTCTTCGTAAGCGCGTCCAATCTTATTTTCGAAAATTCAAAATATTTTCAAAAACCGACTTGCTTGTTGCAGAAATCGCCGGCATTGATCACCTTGATACGGCCAGTGAGGCGGAAGCGCTCATTTTAGAAGCCAGCCTCATCAAACAATACCATCCGAAATATAATATCGAACTGAGGGATGATAAAAGTTATCCCTATATCGAGATAACAAATGAAAAATTCCCCAAAGTATCGGTCGTGAGGCTCGCCAAAGGGTCCCGACGTCAGCCCCATCAAGCGGGGCTGAGTCGGGATTCCGACCCCCGCCAAAAGCGGGGCGTCGGAACGCCCGGTAAATATTTCGGCCCCTACGTTAATGCGGCTCTCATTCGTGAGGCGCTCATCATCATACGCAAGATCTTTCATTTCCGCACCTGTCATCCGCTGCCTAAAAAAGTTTGTCTCGATTTTCACATGGGGTTGTGCGATGCGCCGTGTGAAAAAAAGATCGATGAAAAAGAGTATGCTAAAATCATCCGCCACGTTGTCTTGATCCTTGAGGGGAAAAAAGATGAGCTGTATCAAAATTTGCGCGAAGACATGGAGATGTTTTCGAAAGAAAAACAGTTTGAAGAGGCCGCCAAAGTCCGCGAGCAGATCCGTGCCATCGGAGCGCTTTATTCCGGGACAAAAGATATCAATTGTTTTAAAGAAGCGGAACAATTGCAGCGGGCGCTTGATCTGCCAAAACGCCCGGAGCGAATCGAGGCGTTTGATATTTCCAATATCATGGGCCAGCAGGCGGCGGGTTCGATGGTGTCCTTTTTAAGCGGCAGGCCCGATAAGCATCATTACCGGAGGTTTCGCATCCGTGACGTTCATCACATCGATGATTTTCAAATGATCGCGGAAATTGTGAGAAGGCGATATACGCGATTAAAAAATGACCGCCTCGTTTTTCCCGACCTCATTTTGATCGACGGCGGAAAAGGGCAATTATCCGCCGCAACAGGGGAGCTTCGCAAATTGGATATCCGTATTCCTATTATTTCGCTGGCAAAAAGAGCGGAGGAAATTTTTTTACCGAACAAGCGCCAGGCTGTCATTTTACCCCAGGATTCCCTGGGGTTAAAACTCCTGGAGCGTATCCGTGACGAAGCTCATCGATTTGCCATTGCCTATCATCGCCATTTGAGAGGAAAAAATGCCTTCACAAAAAAAGCAAGTTAGACTCACGGAATTTGAGGGAAGTGTGTTAAAAACCGTTTGTAAGATTCCCATCGGACAAACACGTTCTTACCGGTGGGTTGCGAAAGGGATTGACCGGCCCAAAGCGGTACGCGCGGTCGGGCAGGCTTTGAAGAAAAATCCCTATCCGGGGATCATCCCCTGTCATCGCGTGATTCGCGAAGATGGAAGCCTCGGCGGTTATTCAGCGCGAGGGGGAATAAAAAAGAAAATCCAATTGCTGAAGCTGGAGCGCAAAATCGCCAGGGAGCTATCTCCGAAAAAATCCAAATCACGTCTTTGATGATTGATAAATGTCATGTAAGATATTTTCAAAGCCAGCATAAGGATATTCAAAAAAATGATACGCCTTGAAAAACTTTTTCAAACCATGGTGGAGCGTAAGGCTTCCGATCTTTTTTTGAGGGCCGGGGCGCCGCCGTATTTTCGCATCGATGGCCGCCTGCAACCTTTGGAGGGCCAGCAGCTATCAAAGGATGAGGTGATGGCGATATCTGATTTTTTATTAGCGACGGATGCGCAAAAAGTGCATTTCGCGAAAAATCTAGATATTGATCTGGTCTATGCGCAGCAAGGCCTCGGGCGTTTTCGTGTGAATATTTTCAGTCAAAGAAGCACGCCTTCCATCGTAGCGCGTTATGTCAGCAACAATGTTCTGGCATTTGAAGAGCTTAATCTTCCCGCCGATCTACTGGCGCAATTCTGTCAGGAGCCCCGCGGGCTTGTTCTGGTTTGCGGGCCTGCGGGAAGCGGAAAATCCACAGCGATTGCCAGCATGATCAATTATATCAATCAGACGAAATCGAAACATATTGTGACCATCGAAGATCCGATCGAATTTCTTTTTAAAGATGTTAAAAGTTTGATTAACCAAAGGGAATTGGGGATCGATTTTTTTTCTTACCCATCGGCTTTGCGTTATGTGACGCAACAGAGCCCGGACATCATTTATATCGGAACCATCCGGGATGTCGATACGATGCATGCGGCCATTTCCTCCGCTGAGCTGGGGGCTTTGGTCTTTTCAACTTTTCATACGGTCAATTCCATTCAAGCAGTTGAGCGTATCGTGAATTTTTTTCCTCCGCATCTTCATATAGAGGTACGATTGCAGTTGTCCCTCCTTTTAAAGGGTGTCGTTTCATTGCGGCTTATCCCGCGCAAAGACGGTCAGGGGCGAATCCCGGCCTGTGAGTCCATGGTTGTAACGCCAACCATTGCCCGCCTTATCCGGGAAGGGAACATCACACAGATCCAGTCGTTTATCGATGAAGGCCAGCTTTTTGGCATGCAGTCGTTTAAGCAATCGTTGGTGGGCCTTGTCCAGCAGGGACTCGTTGAGGAAGAAGAAGCGCGCCAGCTTGCCGACAGCAAAGACGAGTTTAATTTGGAGCTTCGCGGGATTCGACGGACAATGCGTTAAGAAATATCTGTGAACGGGGGCTGTTCTTGGTCAGCGCCCCTCCGCCAGGTTTTATGGCGGAGGGGCGCAGGCATTTTTTACCGTCTTTTCTAAAATAGGTTCTTATAAAGCCATTGTCACGAAAAAAGGTTGTGTTATAATACCCAAATTCTTGGACGTCCTTTCACCACAACAAATCTTTCTCCGGAAGCTCATGATAGACGATATTAAAAAACAGATCAGGGATCTGGAAGTCAAATTCGAAAACCTCCGGGGGTTTCTTTGACATCCCTAAGAAAATAGCAGCTCTGGGTGTTATTCAAACGCGCATGTCCCAGTCTGATTTCTGGAATGATAATGCCGCGGCCAATAGGGCCATGCAGGAATTAAAAACTCTTAAAGGGGACGTTGACCCGTTCGAATCCGGCCTTAAAAAATTTCAAGACATTAAAGAACTGGCAGAAATTTCCAAAGACGATGCCGCTTTTCTTGAGCATGTTGGGCAGGAACTGAAAATCCTTGAAAAGGAAACCGCCGTTTTAGAAGTTAAAACGCTTTTAGGCGGTGAATTTGATAAGAATAATGCGATTCTTAGCATCAATGCCGGCGCGGGCGGAACAGAATCCTGTGATTGGGCCCAGATGCTCCTTCGCATGTACACGCGCTGCGCGGAAAATAAAGGTTTTAAGGTTCACATACTGGATATTCTCCCCGGCGAAGAAGCCGGAATCAAAAATGTCACGCTTCATGTGGAAGGCGAAATGGTTTACGGACTTTTAAAATCGGAAAAAGGCGTTCATCGGCTGGTGCGCATTTCTCCGTTTGACTCGAATAAAAGGCGGCATACATCGTTTGCTTCTGTTGATCTTATTCCGGAAATTGAAGATGATATCGAAGTGGAGATCAAGCCTGATGATCTGCGTATCGACATTTACCGTTCCTCGGGCCCCGGCGGGCAAAGTGTCAACACAACCGATTCCGCCGTTCGTATTACGCACCTGTCTTCCGGCATTGTTGTCCAATGCCAGAATGAACGTTCTCAGTTGCAGAACCGGCAGTCGGCCATGAAGGTTTTAAAAGCACGGCTCTACGAGAAAAAATGTAAAGAACAGGATGACAAAATGGCCGTCGAATATGGCCAGAAACAAAAGATTGAATGGGGAAGCCAGATCCGTTCCTACGTGATGCATCCGTATTCGATGGTGAAAGATCATCGCACCGATGCGGAAACGGGTCATGTTTTGAAGGTCATGGATGGCGATCTCGATATGTTCATCGAGGCGTATTTGAAATTTATGAAGCTTCATCCGGAGGCAAAGTAACATGATTGATTTTTTCTTCCGAAACGCGTTCATTGCCAGCGCGCAAAATTCTATCAACAGGTTAAATCCCAAAGTCCAGGTTAGCCTTCCCAAAGATCTGCCCATTCCTTCCATCGGAATTTTAAAACGTATGGCCGGTACTGTTTCTAAGATCAATGCGCTCGAGTCCGAGGTCAGCCGTAAATCCGATTCCGAGCTTCGCGCCATGACGGAAACATTCAAGCAAAAGATCAAAGATGCTCTCTGTCACGACGAAGAAGCATTGCGAAAAGCCGAAGCGGCTTATAAATCTGTTTCCGGAGAAGAGCGCGAAACGCTTTACAATGAATTCGAAAATGCCAAAAAACGTTTGAAGGGAGCGAAAACAAAAATTCTAAGCGACCTTTTACCGGAAGCCTTCGCCATCGTCCGCGAAGCATCCCAGAGGACCATCGGCCTGCGGCATTTCGATGTTCAGATGGTCGGCGGGATCGTCTTGCACGAAGGCAAGATCGCGGAGATGTCCACCGGAGAAGGAAAAACGCTGGTGGCCACACTGGCGGTTTATCTCAACGCCCTAACCGGGCAGGGCGTCCATGTGATTACCGTTAATGATTATTTGGCCCGCCGTGACCGTGAATGGATGGGGCCTATTTATGAATTTTTGGGGCTCACCGTTGGCGTTATTCAACACGACATCAATCCGCGCGACCGCCAGGCCGCCTACGGATGCGACATTACCTACGGGACCAATAATGAATACGGATTTGATTATCTGCGCGATAACATGGTCATTTCAAAATCCGACATGGTCCAGAGAATCCATGCCTTTGCGGTGGTCGATGAAGTCGACAGCATCTTGGTCGATGAAGCACGGACGCCGCTTATTATTTCCGGGCCGGCGGAGGAATCCACCGACAAATATTATCGCGCCCATGATATTTCCAAACAGCTGAAAGGCCGGCGTGTCACGGAAAATGAAGAGATCGATGCCAAACATCGCGGGGAGGACCTTTCCAAAGGGTTTGATTATGTCGCCGACGAGAAATCAAAATCGGTTTCTATGTCCGAGCAGGGCGAAGAAAAGGCTGCCAAACTTTTTGGTGTCGCGAATCTTCACGATATGGACACGATAGAATACCGGCATCATGTTTTACAGTCACTTCGCGCAAAGGAATTTTTTAACCTCGATGTGGATTATGTGGTTCGCGAAGGAAAGGTTATTATTGTCGATGAGTTTACCGGACGTATGATGCCCGGACGCCGTTGGTCGGATGGCCTTCATCAGGCCGTGGAGGCCAAAGAGGGAATCCGCATTGAACGCGAGAACCAGACGCTGGCCACAATCACTTTCCAGAATTACTTCCGCATGTATGAAAAACTCTCCGGTATGACCGGGACTGCGTACACAGAAGCCAATGAATTTCGGGAGATCTATCATCTTGATTGTGTTGTCATTCCCACCAACCGGGTTTTAAGACGCGCCAATCATTCGGATTGCATTTACAAAACAGCCAAAGAAAAATATGCCGCTGTCGTCAATGAAATTGCCGAACTTCATAAAATGGGAGCGCCGATTTTAGTGGGGACCATTTCGATTGAAAGGTCCGAACTCCTTTCTCGTATGCTCAAGCAAAAGGGTGTCCCCCATCAGGTTTTAAATGCCAAATATCACGACCTGGAGGCGCAGATCGTCGCGCAGGCCGGACGATACAAGGCGGTGACGATTGCCACCAACATGGCCGGCCGCGGGACGGATATCATGCTCGGCGGTAATGCGGAATTTTTAGCAAAAAGTTTATGGCATGAAAAATCAAAAGATCAAAAGGATGCCGGCGCGCCAACTCAACAGGAAAATCTTTACAAGGAATTCTTGGACAAATTCCGCCAGCAGGTCAGGGAAGAGCACGAAAAGGTTGTCTCCGTCGGCGGGCTTCATATCCTGGGAACCGAGCGTCATGAATCGCGGCGCATTGATAATCAGCTGCGCGGGCGCAGCGGCCGTCAGGGTGATCCGGGGGCGTCCCGATTTTATGTTTCCATGGAAGATGACCTCATGAGGCTTTTTGGTTCAGACCGCATCATGATGGTCATGGATAAATTGGGGATGGAAGAGGGCCAAATGATCGAGCATTCGATGATCACCGGAGCCATTGAGATCGCTCAAAAGCGCGTGGAAGGCCATAACTTTGAAATCCGTAAACAGCTTTTGGAATACGACGATGTCATGAACCGTCAGCGCGAAGTGATCTATAGTTTGCGCCGGTCTGTTTTGGAAGGTGAGAATGTTAAAGATCAGATCATTGAAGCGATTGATAAAACAGTCGAAGGGTCGTTAACCCAATTTTTGTCCGTTGAAAATGATGCCGGTTATGATCATGACGGATTGGTTTCCTATTTAAAGACGCAGTTCGGGTATCCCTTATCCCTGACAAAAGACGAGTTGGCGGAAAAATCAAAAGAAAATATTCAAAGCCTTATTGTCCGGGGATTGCATGAACTTTATGAAGCCAAAGAGCAGGCGATCTCTTCTCCGGAAATGCGTCAGATCGAACGGTTTTTGATGCTGCAAATGATCGACGGGAAGTGGAAAGATCATCTCTACGCGATGGACCAGCTCAAGGAAGGCATTGGCCTGCGCGCCTTCGGCCAACGCGATCCTTTGATCGAATATAAAAAGGAAGGTTTCCAGATGTTTGAAGGGATGTATGATTCGATCTATACGGAAATCGCGGAAACAATTTTGCGCATTCAGCCCGTGCGCATGCAGGAAAAACCCAAAAGTGTTTTTAATGCGGTCCCGCAAAAACTTGTTCATCATGAATACCAGGGGCTTTCGGAAGCGGCCGCGCATGCCGCGCAGGGGATCTCAGAAGAAGATGCGGGGCCAGAACAATCTGCACCGGCGCCTGTTCAACATTCCGGCCCGAAAGTCGGGCGCAATGACCCCTGTCCGTGCGGCAGCGGTAAGAAATATAAAAGATGTTGTGGACGCTAATATCCGCGCTTCTTCTCATCTGTGCTTTTCCGCAATGTGATTTTTGGCCTCTCGCCTGGATTGGGCTTGTCCCTCTTTTTATTGCCCTCGATAATAAACAATCCTTTAAAGCCAAGACTTACGTGTCTGATGTCATTGCGAGCGAGAGCGAAGCAATCCCGAAATTAATTATCAATAAAAACTTCGAGATTGTCCGCCTTCGTCAAATACTTAACGTGTTTGACTTCGGCGGGATCTCGGCGAAGCCCCGCCGCATTTCGGCGGGGCGAAGACGGACTTCGGCCAAAAAACGGCCTCCCCGGCCCGCGGCTTTAACCCCGCACGCTTTGTTTCGCAAAGCGAAACTGTCGGGGCGGGGCGGGCGCAAAGACACAATTAGAGCAATCGCGAAAGTCCTCAAAGCATTTTTAATCGCATATACGGCGGGTGTTATATTTTTCGCCGGAACACTATTTTGGTTTATTCATGTTACGCTCGCCGGAGTTATTGTGATTGTTTTGTATCTTGCCTGTTATTTTGGTGCCTTTGGGATCGGATATGTTTTTTTAAATCAGAGAAGCCTCTGGCAAAAACTTTTTTTTATTCCGAGTTTTTGGGTGTGTTTGGAATATACGCGCGGCCATTTGCTTTCGGGCTTTGGATGGGTGAGCCTGGGGCATTCGCAGTATCAAGTTCTTCCGCTTATTCAGATCGCGGACTTGACGGGCTTTTACGGTATTTCATTTCTTGTCGTCATGGGCAATGTCATTTTAAAGGAATGGTTTGTCGTGATGTTGGCGAAAGGGGGCAAAGCCCCGCGGC
>Ga0209515_10001105_pt1 | contig 46572 bp, 44 predicted proteins | sample Subgroupgradi54m_FD_187454 | JGI IMG/M metagenome (GOLD analysis project Ga0209515, IMG submission 187454) | Subsurface groundwater microbial communities from S. Glens Falls, New York, USA - GMW60B uncontaminated upgradient, 5.4 m (SPAdes)... ... | reverse complement strand
GATCGATCAGTACGGCGCGGACACCGCGCGCCTGTTCATCATGTTCGCCGCCCCGCCGGAGATGTCGCTCGAATGGTCGGACGAAGGCGTGGCCGGCGCAAACCGTTTCCTGCGCCGTCTCTGGAAACTGGTCGCCGAGCACGTGAGCGCCGGTGTTCCGGCGAGGACCGATTTTTCGAATCTTCCACCGGCCCTGCGTGACTTGCGGCGGCAGTCGCACCAGACGCTCGCCAAGGTGACCGATGACATCGGCCGGCGGCGCACGTTCAACACGGTCGTGGCCTCGGTCATGGAGTTGTCAAACGCGTTGTCCCGGCACGGTGACGCTTCGGAACAGGCGCAGGCGGTGCGCCACGAGGCACTCGAATTCATCACGCTTGCGCTCGCGCCGATCGTGCCGCACATTACCCATGCGTTGTGGATGGCGTTGGGGCACCGGGAGGCGGTGGTGGACGCGCGCTGGCCGCAGGCGGACCCCGACGCACTGAAACAGGACAGTCTCGAAATCGTGGTGCAGGTGAACGGCAAGCTGCGCGGACGGGTCGCGGTTCCCGTGGACGCGAAGGAAGACAAGGTACGCGAGATCGCACTGGCGGACGAGGGTGTGGCGCGCCATGTCGGCGGCAAGGCGGTGAAAAAGGTGATCGTGGTGCCGGGCAAGCTCGTGAACATCGTGGTGGCGGGATGATGCGCCCGGAAAATGCCGTATGGATGCGACGGTTCGTATTGCTGGCGGCGCTCGGCGTTCTGTCGTCCTGCGGATTTCATCTGCGCGGAACCGGCAAGGTCGAATTCCCGCCCATGCTTTCCACGCTGCGGGTCGTGGTGGAGAACAGTCAGCAACAGAACGACCCGCTGCTCGTGGCGATGAAAAACGCCCTGCGTACGCAGACGGACGTGCAGATCGAGGATACCGGCGATGCGCCGCTGCTGGTCCTTTATGGCGAACGTTCCGACAGCCAGGTATTGTCCGTGAGCTCCACCGGCAAGGCGGATGAATATCTGCTGAAGTATGAAGTGAGTTTCCGGCTAACCGGCAAGGATGGCAAGGAGGTGGCGGAATCCCAGACGGTCAGAGTGCAGCGCGATATTGCCTTCGACCGTCTGAATGTGCTCGCCAAGGAAAGGGAAGAGCAGGAACTGCGGCGCGCGATGCAGCGCGACGCGGTGCAGCAAATTCTGCGGCGCTTGTCGCGCATCGCACCAACGGAAAGTCATGCAGATCAGCGCTGATCAACTGCCGAGCCACCTCAAGCGCGGACTTGCGCCGATTTATTTCGTGTACGGCGAAGAACAACTGCTCGTGGAGGAATGCACCCGCGCGATCCGCGACGCGGCGCATGCCGCCGGTTACCTCGATCGTCAGGTGCTGACGGTGGAAAGCGGTTTTGACTGGAACGGCCTTTTTAACTCCACCCAATCGTTGTCGCTTTTCTCCGAACGCAGACTGATAGAGCTGCGACTGCCTACCGGAAAACCGGGCGATGCCGGCTCCAAGATACTCATGGAGATCGCGGCGCGGCCGCCCGCCGATACCGTGTTTGTCGTGAGCAGCGGCAAGCTCGACAGACAGACGCGCGAAACCAAATGGGCCAAGGCGCTGGAGAGCGCTGGCGCGGTCATCGCCGTTTATCCGCCGGAGGCGGCGCAATGGCCGGCATGGATACGCCGGCGCATGGAGATGAAAGGCCTCCGGCCCGGCCCGGGTGTGGTGGATCTGTTGGCGCACCTGATGGAGGGAAATCTGCTCGCTTGCGCGCAGGAAATCGACAAACTGGCCATGTTGTTTGGCGCGGCCGAAGTGGGTCTGGATGACATCGAGGGGAATCTCAGCGACAATGCCCGTTACAATGTTTTTGCGCTGGCCGACGCTAGCTTGCGTGGCGACCCGGTAGCGGTTGCGCGGATTCTCGACAGCCTGCGCGGCGAAGGTGTTGAACCGATTCTGATTCTGTGGGCGCTGGCGCGCGAGGCGCGTGAACTTTCGCAGATGGCGGCGATGGTGGCGGCCGGACAACCCGTGATGCGGGTACTCGATACGCGCCGGGTATGGGCCAAGCGCAAGCCGCTGATGAGCGCCGCGCTCAAGCGCCTGTCGCCCGAGGCCGCGCAGGACTTGCTGCGCCGTGCCGCGCGCACCGATCGCATCTTGAAAGGCCGCGGCGCGGGCGACGTGTGGCAGGAACTGCAGTGCCTGGCGCTGGGCATGAGCGGGCTGAAGCCAGGTACTTGCACGATTTGATTCGTAGTGACGATGAATAGCGACGCATGAAGACGGCATCCCAACAGGCGAGCGGTACGGATATCAAGCGCTACATGCGCGAGGTCGGGCAGCGCGCGCGCGTTGCCGCGCGCGCCATTTCGCGCGCTGAAACCGCGGCGAAAGACAGCGCCTTGGTGGCGATGGCGGCTGAAATCGGGCACCAGACCGAGGCCTTGCTCGCGGCGAACCGGAAAGACCTCGAGGCAGGCAAGGCCCAGGGACTCGATTCCGCCATGCTCGACCGGCTCGAGTTGAATAGCCCACGCATCAAGTCCATGGCCGAAGGCCTGCGCCAGATCGCATTGCTTCCCGATCCGGTCGGCGAGATCACTGATTTGAACTACCGTCCTTCCGGCATCCAGGTCGGACGCATGCGTGTGCCGCTCGGCGTGATTGGCATCATCTATGAATCGCGTCCGAACGTGACCGCCGACGCGGCGGGTCTGTGTCTCAAATCCGGCAATGCGTCGATTCTGCGCGGCGGCAGCGAGGCGATTCATTCGAACCAGGCCATCGCGGCTTGCATCCAGACCGGCCTCAAGCAGGCCGGGTTACCCGAGGACGCCGTGCAGGTGATCGAGACCGCCGATCGCGCCGCGGTGGGCGAACTGATCCGCATGAAGGAACACGTGGACGTGATCATACCGCGCGGCGGAAAGAGTCTCATTGAACGCATCAGCGCCGAGGCGACGATTCCCGTCATCAAGCATCTGCATGGCGTGTGTCATGTCTACATCGATGACAAGGCCGATATGGACAAGGCGGTGAAGGTGGCCTTCAACGCCAAGACCCAGCGCTACGGCACGTGCAATACCATGGAGACACTGCTGGTCGCGCGCGGCGTGGCCAGCCAGGTTCTGCCGGTACTGGGCAAGATGTACCACGAGAAAGGCGTTGAGCTGCGTGGCTGCGAGGCCACGCGAAAAATTCTGCCCGGCATCAAGAGCGCCACCGAAGAAGACTGGTACACGGAGTATCTTGCGCCGATCCTGTCGATCCGCGTGGTCGAGAACGTGGACGAGGCCATCGATCACATCGCGCGGTATGGCTCCGCGCATACCGACGCTATCGTGACCGAGGACATCACCCGCGCGCGCCGGTTCCTGCGCGAGGTGGATTCCAGTTCCGTGATGGTCAACGCCTCGACGCGTTTTGCCGACGGCTTTGAATATGGCCTCGGCGCCGAGATCGGCATCTCTACCGACAAGCTGCACGCGCGCGGACCGGTAGGACTTGAAGGACTGACATCGGTGAAATTCGTCGTGCTCGGGGATGGGCACGTCCGATCTTAATGCCCGCGTTAGCGAACGAATTCCCCCTCTCCCCTTGCGGGAGAGGAATGGGGAGAGGGGGAATAGCCGAAGCATGTATGTGCTGTTATCCGTTGTCGTGATGAACTTTCACACCCCCTCACCCTCATTTTTTCCCGCCGGGGCGCACAAGAATCTCGTGCGCCCGTTCGGCGGCACGAATGTCTATAGGACATTCGTGAAAACTCCGTCTCACCTCCCTCGGGGGGAGAGGGAGGTGAGGCGAAGCGCGCTGCGCGCGCACTTTGTATGATCGGAATTTTGGGTGGCACCTTCGACCCCATTCACTACGGCCATTTGCGCCCGGCGCAGGAAGCCTTGCGCGCTCTCGACCTGGCGGAGATTCGCGTCATTCCCGCCGCCAACCCGCCACACCGCCGGCCGCCGGTGGCCGCACCCGAGCAACGTCTGCGCATGGTTGAGCTGGCGGTGGCGGGTGTTCCCGGGTTCATGGTGGATGACCGCGAGTTCAAGCGCGGTGGGCCTTCCTATACCGTGTTGACGCTGGAATCCCTGCGTAGCGAATTCGGCGATCGGCCGCTGTGCCTGCTGATGGGGCCGGATGCCTTCGAGGGCATCGAGACATGGCATCAGTGGCAGCGCCTGCCGGAACTGGCGCATTTTATCGTGATGACACGGCCCGGTTGGGAATTTCCGGCCGGTGAGAGATTGCCACCGTGGGCACGAGACCGTGTGGTAAGAGAGACATCGAAGCTTGCTCAGGCCAGCGCCGGAAGGATTTACTTTCAGGCAGTCACGCCACAGGACATCTCCGCAACGCGGATTCGCGAGTCGCTGGCACACCATGAATCGGTGGAAGCGTGGCTGCCGTCCGCGGTGCTTGAGTACATCCGCGCCAATCGTGTTTACGCCAATCGGGGAAACTGATGCCCAAAGTTGCCAAAGCCAAGAAGAACCAGCAGTGGATCCAGAATGCCCTGGAGGACGCCAAGACGCAGAATATCGCGGTACTCGATGTCCGCAAGATCAGCGATTTCACGGACTACATGGTAATCGCCACCGGCACCTCGAACCGGCACGTGCAGTCCAGCGCCGACAAGGTTGCGGAAACCTTGCGTGATCACGGTGTACGGCCCGTGGGCATCGAAGGCAAGCAGCTCGGTGACTGGGTGCTGATCGACTTCGGTGACGTGGTCGTGCATATCATGCGCGAGCAGACGCGTGATTTCTACAATCTCGAAAAGCTCTGGTCCGACGCCAAGCGCGTTGAACCCGGCAAGCACAAGGAAACCGCCAAGAAGCCCAGGGCGACAAGAAAAACGAAAACGGCAAAAAAATAGATTCTGGTTTTTTTGGCGTCCTGGTGGTTCAAGAGTCATCATGCAAATCCATATCATTGCCATTGGCGACCGCATGCCGGCCTGGGTCGAGGCGGGATACCAGGAATACGCCAAACGTATGCCGCGCGAATGTCGCTTGGTGTTGCATGAGATTCCCGCCGGCCGGCGCGCCAAGGGCGCCGATCTCCGGCGCCTCATCGAGCAGGAAGGACAACGCCAGCTTGCCGCCATTCCCCCGGGCGCGCGTATTGTCGCGCTCGACCGAAGTGGCAAGCAGTTAGACACTGAAGCACTTGCCGCCGAACTGAAGAAACGACTCGCCAGCGGCGAGCATCTCGCGCTGCTGATCGGCGGGCCGGAAGGACTGGCGCCGGAATGCCTCAAGCAGGCCGATGAAAGCTGGGCATTGTCCAGGCTTACCTTGGCGCATCCGGTGGTGCGTGTGGTACTGGCGGAACAGTTGTATCGTGCCTGGAGCATCATTAATAATCTGCCGTATCATCGGTAGCGTATGCGGTGCTCGCGCGTGCCATACGGGGTTTTTTAAAACCCCCGTCGGAGCGAGCCGAGCACCGCAGTGCGATCAGGAGCTTTCGCGAGCCTCCTGTTCGAGCCCGAGGCGCGTTGTTTGCGCCCGGCGAGTTAGGCGAGCGCCTGATCGTGCGAGGAGCACAGGGTACCGCGCGACAGCGCGGCGAAGCGACCGGGGCGTGCTTTCTTTTGGTTCCTTTTCTTTGCACGAGCAAAGAAAAGGAACCTGCCGTGGGTCAGCCACCCACAAGTAGCTGTTGAGATCGCGCGCAAAGCGCGCGATACCATCAAGACCTGGATTCCCGCCTTCGCGGGAATGACAACAATGTTGCAGGGGCGGAGCCACCCGCAAGTAAACGCCATCGCAGGCGGCTCGACTAAAATTCAAATAAGACAGATAGTAAAAACTATGATCTACCTCGCTTCCGCCTCTCCCCGCCGCTGTGAACTGCTGCGCCAACTTGGCGTCGAATTCGAAGCGATGCCGTCGAATATTCTCGAGGTACGTCAGGCGGGAGAATTGCCCGCCGACTATGTCTTGCGGGTGGCGCGCGACAAGGCGCAATTCGTGGCCAAACTAGTGAATGAGCGCGGCCTGCCGGTTTTCCCGGTACTGGGAGCAGACACGGAAGTGGTGCTGGACGGCGAGATTTTGGGAAAGCCGCAGGATCGTGCTCATGGCATGGCTTTGTTGCGCCGCTTGACGGGCCGGACGCACGAAGTACTTTCAGCGGTTTGCGTGGTCGATCAGGGCAACGAGCATACCGCGCTCAGCATCAGCCGCGTCACGTTCAGTCCGTTGACGGAGACGGAAATCGCGCAATACTGGGACACGGGCGAACCCGCGGACAAGGCCGGGGCCTATGCCGTCCAGGGCAAGGCGGCGGCGTTCATTGAACGCCTGGAAGGCAGTTATTCCGGTGTCATGGGTTTGCCGCTCCACGAACTCGCCGGGATTCTGAAAAAAATCGGGAAGGGAGCCACGTGAGCGAAGAAATACTCATCAACGTCACGCCGCAAGAAACCCGCGTCGCGGTCGTCGAAAACGGTGTATTGCAGGAAGTCCACATCGAGCGCACGCGCAGCCGTGGAATCGTCGGAAACATTTATAAAGGCAAGGTGGTCCGGGTACTTCCGGGTATGCAGGCGGCGTTCGTGGACATCGGGCTCGAGCGCACGGCGTTTCTGCACGCCTCCGACATTCGCTCCGCCGCCACCGCCGAAAGCGGCACAGTCGTTTCGCCGCCGATTCACGAACTACTGCAGGACGGACAGGAGATTATCGTGCAGGTGGTCAAGGACCCGATCGGCACCAAGGGCGCGCGCCTGACCATGCAGATCACGTTGCCGGCACGCTATCTTGTATTCCTGCCGTACAGCAAGCACATCGGCATCTCGCAAAAGATCGGCGATGAGGCGACGCGCGAGCGCCTGCGCGCACTGGTGCAATCCGCCATGCCGGAAGGTGCGGGGGAGGGTGGCTACATCCTGCGCACGCTGGCCGAGACCGCGGCCGAGGAGGAAATCGAAACCGATATCCGTTACCTGCGGCGTGTGTGGGCCGCCTGTCAGGAGCGCATCCGCACCGCGGCAGTGCGAAGCCTGATACATGAAGACCTGCCGCTCGCACTGCGCGCCATGCGCGACCTGGTGCGCGGCAACATCGAGAAGATTCGCATCGATTCGCGCGAGATATTCATCAAGGCGCGCGATTTCGGCATCGAATTCATTCCGGAAGTCGCCGACCGCATCGAGCATTATCCGGGTGAGCGGCCGATCTTCGATTTGTATTCTGTCGAGGACGAAATCCAGAAGGCGCTCGATCGCAAAGTGATGTTAAAGTCCGGTGGCTATCTGGTCCTGGATCAGACCGAGGCCATGACCACCATCGACGTGAACACCGGCGCCTACGTCGGCCGCCACAATCTGGAAGAGACGCTTTTCAAGACCAATCTCGAGGCGGCGCAGACAATCGCCCGCCAGCTGCGGCTGCGCAACCTGGGCGGCATGATCATCATCGATTTCATCGACATGACGGAAGCCGAGCACAAGCGCCAGGTGCTGCGTGCCCTGGAACGGGCGCTCGCGCGCGACCGCACCAAGGTATACGTGACCGATATGTCGCCGTTGGGACTGGTGGAACTCACGCGCAAGCGCACACGCGAAAGTCTGGAGCACGTCCTGTGCCACCCCTGTCCGGTCTGCGAGGGGCGTGGAATGGTGAAAACGCCGCAGACCGTATGTTACGAGATCTTCCGGGAAATCCTGCGCGAGGCGCGTCAGTATGGCGCCGACGAGTATATGGTGCTGGCCTCTCAGGCGGTCATCGACCTGTTGCTCGACGAAGAGGCCGGCGGTCTCGTGAAGCTTCAGGAGTTCATCGGCAAGCCCATACAACTGAAGGTCGAACCGCTCTACGCCCAGGAGCAATACGATGTGGTGCTGATATAGCCGCCGGATCACCGCCACGCACAGATCAGGAAACTTCCGGGAAATCCCGGTATCGAAGGAGCCAGGTACTCGATGTTCCTCCAATTTTCTGCTTTGAGCACGGATACGGCAGAATAGCCTTATGGATGTCCTGAACGCCCGCACGCTGAGGCAGCCCCCGAGATGAAGAAACGGTTAAAACGCTACGCCTTCCATATCGGCCACTGGACGCTGCGCGTCAGCCGCTGGACCCTTTACGCCTCGGTGGCGATGCTGACGCTGCTCGCGATTATTCTTACCGTTGCACGGTTCCTGCTGCCGATGCTGGAGGAGCGCAAACCCGATCTCGAGCAGTATCTGAGCGTTCGCTCCGGACATCTGGTGCGCATCGAATCGTTGCATGCCTACTGGGACGGCCTGCATCCCGGTGCCCAGGCGAAGGGGATGCAGGTGTACGCCACCGACAGACGTCAGTCGGCGATCCGGTTTAGCGAAGTCCGGATCAGCCTTGCCCTGTTGCCGCTGCTCTGGGGAAAGCTGGAAATCAACAGCCTCGTCGTCGTCAACCCGAGCCTGGCGCTCGAGCGGTTGGCTGATGGACGCTTCCGGATTTCCGGCTTCAACCCGTTACAGGCCGCGCAGCAAACGGATGATGAAAAATTTGTCGGCTGGCTGTTTCAGCAGGGACGTCTCGAAATCGAGAATGGCGAACTGCAATGGCTCGACCACCGGGAACGCGACGCGGCCGTGCATCTTTCGCGGGTGAACCTGAGTCTCCGGAACAGGGGTAACCGTCACCGACTCGACTTCAACGCTGAATTCCCTCCGCGCATGTGTCGCGAGTGCTCCCTGGTTTTCGATATCAGCGGCGATCCGTTCGTCTCGTCGGCGTGGGATGGAGAAATTTCCCTGCGCGCGGCGGAAGTGGATGCCGACGCGCTTCCCCTGGTGGCGCGCGAGAAGCTGCCCGAGTTTTTCCGGGGAAAATTCAACGCGCAACTGTGGTCGGAATGGGAGAAGGGACGTCCCGTGGCGGTGCGAGGCAACGTGCGTGTAACCGGTTTGCGACTGCCGGTTCCGGGATGGGACGCACCGCTCGATATTCGCGAGACTGGCGGTGATATCAGCTGGAAGACGAGTCGTGCCGGCTGGCGTCTCGACGTGGCTAACCCCATCATCGGCCTGGCCGGACCGGCGTGGTCCGCGGAGCATCTGCGCATCCTGTATCAGCCGGATGAAAGCCAGATTCAGGTCAAGCACCTGAACCTCGGCGATATCACCGGCTTTGCCATGCGACTGAAGAGTGATCTGGCCGAGACCGCCAGAAATGCGCCGGCAAAATCCAGCGCGCTTCTGGATTACTGGCTCACCGCCAGACCCGAGGGCGCCGTCAACAATTTCAGCCTGCGGGTTTTTGGTAAAGACGATTCACCCGAAGATTTTTCGCTGGAGACCGATATCAGCACGGCGACGGTGCTCCCCTACGGAAAATATCCGGGCGCGCAGGGCCTGAGCGGGCATCTGTCTCTATCGCGTTTTACCGGAAATCTGCGGCTCGATTCGGATAACATTGCGGTGTCGTTCCCGGAGATATTTCGCGCCCCACTGGCGGCACGGCGCGTCAGCGGCGATCTCAAATGGGAGAAATACACCGATTACTGGTTGATCAACGGCGATAATCTGCGCCTCACCAGCGAAGATATCCAGGGAACCGGGAAATTGAGTGTGCGTCTCCCGTTGGACAAGACAGCATCGCCGCATGTAAAGCTACGCGTGGATTTTCATGACGATAACGGCGCGCGCGCGGCGCGCTATTTTCCCGTCCATCACCTGTCTCCCTCCGCGCTGGCGTGGATGGAGCGTTCCTTCTTGGGCGGTGAGATCACGCAAGGCTACCTGATTTACGACGGTCCGATTCATGATTTTCCCTTCCGCCAGCAGACCGGAAAGTTTGAACTGCGTGGGCACGTACGCCGCGGCATTTACCGGTTTCTCCCCGGCTGGGAGCCGATCCGGCAGGCGGAAGTGGACGTGGCGGTCAACGGCCCCGAGGTACTGGTGACCGGCAACGGCAAAATCGGCAATCTCAACGCGAGCCAGGTCGTGGTCCAGACCCGGGATAGCAGCGACGGTCATCGCGTTGTGCACGTGAGCGGCAAGGTCGCCGGCCCGGTCAACGAAACATTGAATGTCCTGCGCGAGGTCAGGCCCGAGCCCGGCACGGCGCGCTGGCTGGCCTATGTGCCGGCCGGGTTGCAGGGTGTTGGCGAGGGGGCACTCAGTCTGGACCTGAACATTCCGCTGAGCGACGTGCACGCCACCGCCATTTCCGGTGAATACCGTTTCCTGAAAAGCACGCTGCGGTTTCCCGGCACTGGTGTGGCGGCCGAGGGACTTGAGGGCAGCGTGCGCTTCGCGGAGTCCGGCATCCGTGAGGGCGCTTTACGGTCACGGTTTCTCGGTGGCGAAACGATACTGGCCGCGGGCCAGGACCAGGGCCAGCTGCGCATTCACGGAGAGGGCGCTATTTCAGCGCAGGGAATAGCACCCATGCTGGGCGCTCAGATCGCCTCGCGCATTTCGGGTGGTATCAATTGGAATGCCACTTGGCGGTGGAACAATGTCGCGGGCAATCTGCATGCCGAAGCCGATTTACGAAATCTGAAAATATCTCTGCCGGCGCCGCTCGACCGGACGAAGGGACTGGCCGAGGAAAAACTTGTTGTCCGCACCGAGTCGAGCACAGCTGAAAATATTGTGCTGGGGGTCAGCATGGGCAATCGCCTGAGCGGCCGACTCCTGTTCGGGCGCGAGACGGGCGGCTGGAGCCTGACGCGTGGCCGGATCGGTTTTGGCGAAGAATCGGTGGCAATGCCGAAAGAAAACGGCCTGCACGTGAGCGCCCGTCTGGATGAGGTGGATATCGATCAGTGGTGGCCGTTGTTGGGTGATGGTTCTGGCGGTATCCCGACGTTGCTCAGCCGCGTGAGTGCCGAGGTGCGCTCGCTCGGCATGTTCGACCGCCGTTTCGGAAGCGTCTCGCTCGATTTCACCCGCAACCGCGATATCTGGAGCGGCAATGTCAGCGGCGCATCCATGACCGGCAACGTGAAATTTTCCGGCAAAGGCCCCGCTGCCAGGTTCGAGCTCGATCTGGCGCGCCTGGTGTTGCCGGACAAGCAACACGAACGTCGTGATGAGCAGGCCGACCCGCGCCGGTTGCCCACGGTGGAGCTGCGCAGCAAATCCTTCCAGCTGCGCGACAAGCAACTGGGCGAACTCGATTTCATGGCGGCCCCCGGCGAGTCCGGTTGGCAGATCAGACGATTCAATCTGTCGCGGCCGGAAATGAAGCTGAATGTCAGCGGCAACTGGCAATTCGTCAACAACAATCATGCCAGCGCTTTTGTTATCGAGTTCAACAGTGCCGACATGGGCAAAACCATGGAGGCCTTTGGCGCGCCGGATCAGATGTCGGGCGGCGAGGTAACCGTGAAATCGCATTTGTCGTGGCCAGGATCGCCGGCGAACGCCCAGCTTGCTGCCCTGAGCGGTGGTGTCGAGGTGTCGGCGAAAAAAGGCCGTTTCCTGCAAGTGAAGCAGGGCGCCGGCCGTCTCTTTGGCCTGCTCGACTTGAGTGCCGTCAGCCGTTACCTGACGCTCGATTTCAGTCCGGTGTTCGGCAAGGGGTTTATCTATGATCGGATTAATGGAGAGATAAGCATCGAAAAAGGCAATGCCTATACCCACAATATTTCCATCCGCGGGCCGGCGACACAAATCGATATCGGTGGGCGCATAGGTTTGGCGGCGGAGGATTACGATCTGGCCATCGAATTGGAGCCGAAATTGAGCGACACCGTCACGCTCGCCACCTGGGGCGTCTGGGGTCCGCAGGTGGCCGCGGTGGTGCTGGCGGCGCAGAAGATTTTCAAGAAACAGATCGCGGCGGGCACCCGCGTCACCTATGTGGTGAAGGGTCCGTGGGACAACCCGGCGATCACCAAGCTGGTGAAAAACAAAGAATCAAAATCACCGGCGACGCCGTCGAAAGCGGGTGATGAAGCCGGCGTTCGATGATATCCTATCGGCATGTGGCGATTTTTTATTTTTCTTTTCCCCGTTGCATCAATCCCTGATCTTCCCTGCGCAAACCGTTTCATCGGTGCCGGCCACGGAGGCGTGACGTGACGCGCGTGGCGGCGGTCCAGATGGTCTCCGGTCCGGTGGTATCGGAGAACCTCGACGAAGCCGCGCGGCTTATCGGCGAGGCGGTATCCGACAATGCCGGGTTGATAGTGCTGCCCGAGAATTTCGCGATCATGCCGCGTAACGATCTCGACCGGTTGGCGGCGGTTGAAAAGGACGGCCAGGGCCCGATTCAGGAATTTCTTGCCGCGCAGGCGCGCCGGCATCGTGTCTGGCTGGTGGGCGGCACGATTCCGCTCGCCGCGAACAGCGCTAACAAGGTGCGTGCCGCCTGTCTGCTGTTCAACGATCGCGGGGAACGCGTGGCGCGTTACGACAAGATTCATCTTTTTGACGTGAGCCTCGACAATGGCGAGCAATATCTGGAGTCGCGCAGCTTCGAGCCGGGCGATGAGGTCGTCGTGGCTGACACGCCGTGCGGCAAGCTTGGGCTCGCCGTGTGTTACGACCTGCGTTTCCCCGAACTTTTCCGCCGGTTGCTGGATCAGGGGGCGGAGCTGTTTGTCGTGCCCGCCGCCTTTACCGCGCACACCGGCAAGGCCCATTGGGAGGTGCTGGTGCGGGCGCGCGCCATCGAGAATCTTGCCTATGTCATCGCCGCGGCGCAGGGCGGCCGTCACGCCAACGGCCGCGAGACACACGGTGACAGCATGATCGTGAATCCCTGGGGTGAAGTGCTGGCGCGGCGGGCGCATGGCGCGGGCCACGCCATCGCCGATTGTGACCGCGCGCGCCTGCAAAGCGTACGCGCGAGCCTGCCGAGCATCCGGCACCGGAGACTGAGCGCATGAACACGAACATGCTGACGTTGGCCCGGAAGTCCCTGCTGGAACCCGCCGGCCTGGGTGAAACGGAGTTGATGCGCCTGATAGGACAGTTGATGTCGGGCAGCGTGGATTACGCCGATCTCTATTTTCAATACAGCCGGCACGAATCCTGGTCGCTGGAAGAAGGCAAGGTCAAATCCGGCAGTCATAGCATCGAGCAGGGCGTCGGCGTGCGTGCCTGCGCCGGCGAAAAAACCGGCTTTGCTTATTCCGATGAAATCGTCCTGCCCGCGCTGCTGGAGGCGGCCGGGGCGGCACGCGCCATCGTGCAGCAGGGCGCGCCAGCGCGCGTGCCCGTCGCTTTCCGCGGCGAGGTGGGGCGGCAGCTTTACCGGCCGGACGATCCGCTCGCGAGCCTTCCGGATGAGGCCAAGGTGAAGTTACTCGAGCGCGTGGAGCAGGAGGCGCGCGCGCAAGACCCGCGCGTGAAGCAGGTCATGGCCAGCCTCGCCTCGACACATGAAGTGGTGCTGGTGGTGCGCTCCGACGGCGTGATCGCCGGCGACGTGCGCCCGCTGGTGCGGCTCAGCGTGACGGTGATCGTGGAAAGCAACGGCCGGCGCGAGCAGGGCAGTTCCGGCGGCGGCGGACGCTTCACCTATGATTATTTTTCGCACGCGGATCAGGCGCTCTCTTACGCGCGTGAAGCGGTGCGCCAGGCACTGGTGAATCTCGACGCCGTGGAAGCGCCGGCGGGCACGATGCCGGTGGTGCTCGGCCCCGGCTGGCCCGGTATTTTGCTGCACGAGGCCATCGGCCACGGACTCGAAGGCGATTTCAACCGCAAGGGCACGTCCGCGTTTGCCGGCAAGCTTGGGCAACGCGTGGCGTCCGAGCAATGTACCGTGGTGGATGACGGCACGATTCCCGACCGGCGCGGCTCGCTCAACGTGGATGACGAAGGCACGACGACGCAAAAAACCGTGCTCATCGAGAACGGCATCCTCAAGGGCTACATGCAGGACACGCTCAATGCGCGCCTGATGGGTGTGGCGCCCACCGGCAATGGCCGGCGTGAATCCTACGCACATCTGCCGATGCCACGCATGACCAACACTTATATGCTGGCGGGAAAATACGACCCGGGGGAAATCATTGCCTCGGTGGAACGCGGTTTATATGCCGTTAATTTCGGCGGCGGACAGGTAGACATCACCTCGGGCAAGTTCGTGTTCTCCGCCTCCGAGGCGTATCTGATCGAGAACGGAAAAATCACGCGGCCGGTCAAGGGCGCGACGCTGATCGGCAACGGCCCGGACGTGCTGACACGCGTGTCCATGGTCGGCAATGATCTTCAGCTCGATCCCGGCGTGGGCACTTGCGGCAAGGAAGGGCAGAGCGTTCCGGTCGGCGTTGGCCAGCCGACGCTCAAGATAGACAGCCTGACCGTCGGAGGAACCCAGGGTTGAGCGCACTGGTGACCAGCCCGGTGGTGGCGGATAAGGAAGCGCGCGCGCGGCTTTCCGCCGTCGTCGAGTACGTGCTCGCCGAAGCCAGGAAATCCGGCGCAAGCGCGGCCGAGGCGGGCGTGAACACCAGCCAGGGTTTGTCGTTGACGGTGCGCCTGGGCGAGATTGAAACCGTAGAGCACACCCGTGACAAAGGCATGGGCGTGACCGTTTATTTCGGGCAGCGCACCGCATCGGCCAGCACCACGGACTTCAGCGAGCAGGCGCTGCGCGAAACCGTGCGCGCCGCCTGCACCATCGCCAGGTACACTGCGGAAGACGATTGCGCCGGCCTCGCCGACCCCGAGCGGCTGGCGAAGAACATTCCCGATCTCGATTTGCATCATCCCTGGAACCCGGGCACGGAGCGGGCCATCGAACTCGCGCGCGCGGCCGAATCCGCGGCGCGCGGCCTGGACAAGCGCATCACCAATTCCGAAGGCGGGAGCCTGTCCACCCACGAGGGGCTCGAGGTGTATGGCAACACGCACGGGTTCCTGGGCGCGGTCGCGGCCACGCGCCACAGCCTGTCGGTGAGCGTCATCGCGCAGGACGACAGCGGCATGCAGCGGGACTATTGGTACACCGTCGCGCGCGCGGCGGCGGGACTGGAATCGCCCGAGAAGGTGGGTCTGGAAGCGGCGCGCCGCAGCTTGCGACGCCTGGGAAGCCGAAAACTTTCCACGCGCGACTGCCCGGTGTTGTATGAAGCACCGCTCGCCTCGAGCCTGTTGTCGCATCTTGTCAGTGCCGTGCGCGGTTCCAGCCTGTACCGCCAGGCCTCATTCCTGCTGGACAGCATCGGCAAGCCGGTGTTCGCCGATTTCGTGCGCATCCACGAGCAGCCGCATCTGAAGGGCGCGCAGGGCAGTGCCGCGTTTGACAGCGAGGGCGTGGTCACCAAACCGCGTGACCTTATTCGCGACGGGATTCTGCAAGGCTACGTGCTCGATTCTTATTCCGCGCGCAAGCTTAAGATGGCCACCACCGGCAATGCCGGCGGTGTGCACAATCTCACGATCGAGCCCGGGAAGGACGATCTCGCGGCACTGCTGAAGCGCATGCACACCGGGCTACTGGTGACGGAACTGATCGGCTTCGGGGTCAACATGGTCACCGGCGACTATTCGCGTGGCGCCGCCGGCTTCTGGGTCGAAAACGGCGAGATTCAATATCCCGTGGAGGAGATCACCATCGCCGGCAATCTGAAGGACATGTTCCGCCACGTCGCTGCCGTGGGCAGCGACGTGGACACCCGCGGCAATATCCGCAGCGGTTCGATTCTGATCGAATCCATGACGGTGGCGGGAAGTTGACGTAAATATCTGGTATCGGAGGGAGTTGGCGCTTGCTCAAAATTAAATCACTCTGAGGTGTACCCACTTCCCCGGACAGTTGGTTAAGCAACATCCGTTCTGATCTAAAGCTTCATCCTCTTCCTCACCTCATTGTCGTAGCAAGCTGGCAACGGCCGTGACCCACGCGGCAAATTCCGCTTTGCACCGCCGCCGGAGTCTTCTACACTCTGGCCGCGAAAAATAGATATATCCCCATGGCCAAGGCGCGCAAACCCAAGAAACCGGATCATCTGAAACGCGTCCTGGCCGCGCTCGAGGCCGGGGATATCGCGCCGGTGCGCGGCATTCTGGCCGAGCTCCACCCGGCGGACATCGCCCATATTCTGGAAGGCCTGCCGCCGGAGCCGCGCGCCACGGTCTGGGCGCAGGTGGATAACCAGCACGTGGGCGAGGTGTTGCTCGAGTTGCCGGAGGCGGTGCGCGGCGATCTCGTCAAGCTGATGGACGATAAGGCGCTGGTGGCGGCGGCGCATGCCCTCGATACCGACGACATCGCCGACCTCATCCCTGACCTGTCGGACGAGGTGATCGCGGAAATTCTGTTCGCGCTCGACAAACAGGACCGCCAGCGTCTCGACGCCGTGCTGTCCTATCCCGAGGACTCCGCCGGCGGCCTGATGAACGTCGACACCATCACGGTGCGGGAGAACATTGCCCTTGAGGTGGTGCTGCGATATTTGCGCCGGCGCGGCGAACTTCCGGAGCACACCAACAGCCTGTTCGTCGTCGACCGCGACGACCGTGTGATCGGGTTGCTGTCGGTGGCCAAGATGCTCACCTCCGATGCCTGGACACGCGTCTCGCAGGTGATGGAGCGCGAAGTGATCAAGTTCCCGGCGCTGACCCCGGACAGGGAGGTGGCGGCGGCGTTCGAGCGCTACAACCTGATCTCGGCGCCGGTGGTGGACGAAAACAACCGTCTGCTCGGGCGTATCACCGTGGACGACGTCGTGGACGTGATGCGCGAGCAGGCCGAACGCGAGCGGCTCGACCGCGCGGGCCTGCGCGAGGCCGAGGACCTTTTCGCCAGCGTGTGGCAGACGGTGCGCAACCGCTGGACCTGGGTCGCCATCAATCTCGTCACTGCCATCATCGCCTCGCGCGTCATCGGCGCCTTCGAGGGCACGATCGTAAAGCTGGTGGCGCTCGCCTCGCTCATGCCTATCGTCGCCGGCATCGGCGGCAATACCGGCAACCAGACCACCACCATGATCGTGCGCGCGCTCGCGCTCGGCCAGATCTCCGAGACCAGCATGCGCACGCTGTTCGCCAAGGAGATCCGCGTGAGCCTCGTCAACGGCCTGGTGTGGGGCGGACTGCTGGGGATCATCGCCTACATCCTCTACGGCATGGTCTCTCTGGGCATTGTCATGACGGCCGCGATGACGCTGAACTTGTTGCTCGCCACCTGCGCCGGCGTGGCGATCCCGCTTGTGCGCTACCGGATTGGCCGCGATCCGGCGCGCGGTTCGAGCGTGCTCATCACCGCCATCACCGACAGTGGCGGTTTTTTCATCTTTCTGGGCCTGGCGACCCTGTTCCTGATCTGATTCCACCGCGCTCCGGCGTCACGGCGGAAATGGCCACACGGGTCCTGAAACCCGCCATTTATCCGCTGGATTTGCGCTTCTTCAGGCCTGTGCCATATTTGGTAGAGGAAGAGAGGAATCGCCAATGCTGCCCAACACCATCCAACTGATCAGTCAGGCCATCAAGGAAAAACGTTGCATCGCCATCCGCTATCACGACCAGCGGCAGATTCGCGTCGTGGAACCGCACGCGGTCTACACCGACGAGCGCGGTGACCTGTCCATGGATGCCTATCAGACGCGTGGCCATTCAGCCTCCGGCCGTCCGCCGCCGTTCTGGCGCCCGTTCCGGCTGAAGAAGATAACCGCGGTTTCGGTGCTCAAGGAAAAATTCCAACCGCGGATTGCGGAAGGGTTCAGCGCCAACCGCCTGAAATATCGCAGCGGTCTGGTCGCGATCGTGCAGGACAGCCAGCCAGCCTTCGGTTACGTTTACCCCGCCCAGACCACGGAAATCGGTCCGCACCTGCCTGAAGACCTGCGCCGTTAGAAGGCGGCCGCTATGGCGCGTGCATGCGCCCGTGGCAGTTGTGCATCCTGCACGTCAGAGTTCGGATCACGGAATAGGCTGAATTTACTTCCCAGGCGCGCATTTCCCCAGGCTCAGCGTTGGCTGAGCCGCTCCACCTGTGTGTGCACTTCCCGTATGTCGCGAATCTTCAGCACGCGTCTGGCGAATCGGGTGAGCTCCCCCACGTTACTGTCGCGCACGATTTTTTTGACTTCCAGCAAGGTGACCGGATGCATGCTGAACTCGGTGAGCCCGAGTCCGAGCAGCAGGCTGGTATAGCGCGGATCGCCCGCCATTTCGCCGCACATCGCCACCGGTATGCGCGCCTTCTTGCCCGCCTGGATCGTGATGTCAATCAGGCGCAACACCGACGGGTGCAGCGGATCGTAGAGGTAGTTCACGGCGTCGTCCACGCGGTCGATGGCAAGCGTGTACTGGATGAGGTCGTTCGTGCCGATGGAGAAAAAGTCCAGATACGGCGCAAACAGATCGGCGGAGATTGCCGCCGCCGGCACCTCGATCATCCCTCCGACGGGCATCTTCGGGTTGAATTTGACGCGGCTGCGCTTGAGTTCACTCTTGGTTTCTTCGAGCAAATCGAGTACGCGAAAAATTTCATCCTGGCTTGAGAGCATGGGGATCATCATGCGCACGTCCCCGTAGACCGAGGCGCGCAGGATGGCGCGCAACTGGGGACGGAACAACGAGGTGTCGTGCAGGCACAGCCGTACGGCGCGCAGACCCAGCGCCGGGTTGACCGTGATGGCGGCGCCGGCGCGCCCGCCGTCGACCTGCTTATCCGCACCGAGGTCGAGCGTGCGGATGGTGACAGGTTTTCCCGGCATCGACTTGATCACCTTGACGTAGGCGCGGAACTGTTCTTCTTCGTTCGGGGGCGCGGGCCGGTTCATGAACAGGAATTCGGTGCGATAAAGGCCGATACCCTCGGCCCCCGCCTGGGCCGCGGCGCGCACGTCCGCGGGCAACTCGATGTTGGCCAGTAGCATGATGCGGCGACGGTCGCGTGTCACCGCGCGGCTGGTCCGGAGACGGTTGAGTTCCCGGCGCTGCCGGAGTATGTCCTTTTTCCGCTTACGGTACTCCGCGACGATGTGACGGTCGGGCGCGATGATGAGCATGCCGCGTTTGCCATCGACAATCAGTTCCTCGCCGGAACGGACGTAACGCGTGGCGCTGTGTGCCGAGACAATAGCCGGGATGCCGAGGCTGCGCGCCAGAATCGCGGTGTGCGAAATCGGGCCGCCCAGGCTGGTGACGAAGGCGTGCACGTGATTGTGCTTGAGCATCACCGTGTCGGCCGGCGTGAGATCGTCCGCCACCACGATGGCCCCGGCGGCGATCTTTTCGTGCTCGTCGTAATTCTGCTGCAACAGGTTGCGCAGGATTCGGGTGACAACCTGATTGACGTCTATTTTCTTGTTGCGCAGATAATGATCGTCCATCTGCTCGAACATGGCGCTCAGGATGTCGCTCTGGGTCTTGAGAGACCATTCGGCATTGCACTGTTTCTGCCGGATGGTATCGATCGGCGCCATCGAGATCATCTTGTCATCGAGCATGAGCAGGTGTGCGTCGAGGAAACTCGACGCCTCGGGCGGCGCATTGGCGGGGATATGCTCACGAATCGCCAGCAGCTGACGGCGCGAGGCCTCGACCGCCCGCTGAAAACGCGTGACTTCTTCCTCGATGTATTCCTGGGGGATGGCATACTCGGGAATTTCCGGCAGATCCCGCTGCAGGACGAAGGCCTTGCCGATGACAATGCCGTCGCTGACGCCGGTGCCGTGAAGCGCGAGCATTATTCTCCTTCCCCGAAGCGGTCGTTGACCAGTTCGGTCAGCGACTCGATCGCCTTTTTTTCATCTTCGCCGTCGGCGCAGATCTCGAGTTCCGCCCCCTTGGCGGCCGCCAGCATCATGATGCCCATGATGCTCTTACCGTTGATTTGCTGGCTGTTGCGCTTGAGCGTGATCTCGGCGGAAAATTCGGAAGCGAGGCTCACGAACTTGGCCGAGGCGCGGGCGTGCAGGCCAAGCTTGTTGATGATGACGATTTTCTGGCAGCGCATCAGCGTGTCCCCTGTATTTTCCCTGGATTGCCGGCACAGATAATGCCGCCGCTGCCGCCGCTCAAGGCCTTGTCGATGAGGTCGTCCATCTTGAGATGCCGGTAGTTGAGGACGCGCAACAACATCGGCAGGTTGACGCCCGTGATCAACTCGATGCGTCCGCGCGCCAGCAGGTGGCAAGCCACGTTGGTGTGGGTCGCGCCGTACACGTCCGCGAGAATCAGCACACCATCACCCTGGTCCACCTTCCGGATGCCCTCACGCAGTATCGCATCCATTTGCTCCGGTGTTTCGGTGTAGTCGAGATCCGTCGCTGCCAGCTGCGGCGGTCGCATCCCGAGCGTGTGTGCAGTCGCCGCGATCAGGCCGGCACCCAGATTTTTATCCGCGAGAATCAGTAAACCAATCATTTTGGTTCCATCCTGGCTATCCCTGCTCAATTTCAAGAGAGGAGAAGCGGAGATTGTTCATTTTGGTCGTTGGCTCCGTAAACGGGCGTCATGTTCACACCTGCATCCTCATCTTTGCAATTATCACGTTCCTATGTCGGTGTTCAGTTCCCGGTGACGCACCTGCGTCTTGACGCCCTTGTTTGAAAAATACTCCGCCAGTTGCCGCACGAGATAGACCGATCGGTGCTGGCCGCCGGTGCAGCCGATGGCGATGGTGAGATAGGTGCGGTCTTCGCGCTCGAAGCGTGGCAGCCATTTTTCCAGAAAGCCGCATATTTCCTCAAACATTTCCTTGACCTCGTCGTATTGCTCGAGAAATTGCACGACCGGCTCGTCCAGTCCGTTGTACTGGCGCAGATCGGTTTGCCAGTAGGGATTGGGCAGACAGCGTACATCGAAGACGAAATCGGCGTCGAGCGGCGTCCCATGCTTGTAACCGAAGGATTCGAACAGCAGCGTCAGTCCCGCGGTATCCTCGCCGCGCGCAAAGTTACTCACCTGCATGCGCAGCTCGTGAGGCGTGGTGCGGGTGGTGTCGATCCGGAGCGACGCGTCAAACGACAGCGGTTCGAGTAATTTTTTCTCCACATCTATCGCTTCGACCAGCGGCGTCTCATGGTCGAGCATCGGATGCTTGCGCCGTGTTTCCTTGAAGCGCTTGACCAGGATGGAGTCTTCGGCCTCCAGGAAAATGATTCGGTAGTGGATGCCACGCGCGCGCAATTCACCCAGGTTCTTCGGGAGATCGGCGAGGAAGGCGCGGTTGCGCACGTCCAGGCCGATAGCCACGTTCATGATGGCGTTGTTGCGCATGTCGGCGAGCAGGCCGGAGAAATGCGGCAGCAGCACGGCCGGCAGATTATCGATGCAGTAGAAACCGATATCTTCCAGGGCCTGGAGGGCGATGGTCTTTCCGGATCCGGACAGACCGCTGACGATGAAAAAACTCATTCAGTCTACTTTGCTGCGTGCCTTGCGCAGCGCCTCACCCGCCAGCGCGTTACGCCGGGCCGGATGCGCGGACCCGGCATTGTTCATATGCTCCTGATGCCGTTTCATGAAATCCTCGAGAGGATCGAAGCCCCACATGCGCAGGATGTAGGCGCGGATGGCGGTTTCCACCAGCACCGCCAGATTGCGGCCGGGGCCGACGAAGAGCGCCACTTCCGGAATTTCCACATCGAGAATGGTACGGGTCATTTGCTTCGATTCCAGACGGTTGATCTGGCTCATTTTCTGGCGCTGGATGGTTTCCAGGCGCACGATCAGATGCAGTTTCTTCTTGTGACGTACTGCGGTCTCGCCGAACATGAGCCGCACGTCCAGTATGCCCAGACCGCGCACTTCCAGGTAATCCGAGAGCAGCGTTGGACATTGGCCCACGATCACGTCCGGACCGACACGGACAAACTCCACGGCATCGTCCGCGATCAGGCGGTGATTGCGCGAAAGCAGCTCGAGTGCGAGCTCGCTTTTGCCGATGCCGGACTCGCCCGTGATCAGTATGCCCATGCCCATGACTTCCATGTACACGCCGTGCACCGTGATGCGCGGCGCGAGTGCGCGTGTCAGGTAGTATTGGAGGTGATCGATCACCACCGGACTGGGTAGTGACGACGAGAACAGGCCGAGCGAAGTCTGGTCAGCGGCGGCGATCAGGTCGGGTGCGATATTCCTGCCGTTCGCGACGATGACTGCCGAGGTTTTGTCGCAGGTAAACAGGTTGCGGATCGCCTCTTCGTACTCCTTTTTATCGAGGCGAGACAGGTAGGCTACTTCCGCTTCACCGATGACCTGAATGCGGTTCGGGTGGACGAAATTGAGATGTCCCACCAGCGCCATGCCCGGATACTTGGCGGTTGTGGGCTCGAGCAGGCGGTTTTTGCCTGATTCCCCCGCAACCCATTTGAGTTTCAGCGGACCGGATTGCGCCTCGAAAAAATCTTGCGCCGTGACCGGTGGCGTGGTCATGGAGTCAATACGCGATCGGCTCGGCCTGGTCGAAGCACCGGCGGATTTCTTCCGTAGTTTACGCCGCAAGCAGTTATTGCCTCATTATCGTGGTTGCGGAAAATTCCCACCGCGGCGACAGATATGCATGATTTCTTCCTCTGTGTCTGTCGGGTGCTGTAGGGTGAATACCATTGTAACAGGTTTGAGGTCTGGAACGCCTCATCCATGCCACGGCCTGGACGGTGATTGCCCCGATGGACCGCGCAGATCGGACTAGCCGGCCACGGGCAGTAAGCCACGGCGTTTCAGGTTATACCGGGACACTACGCGTTGATTGGACCAGTCAAGCGCGGCATGACAATCGCGGCCGGGCTTAGTTATAGATATGAATGACGGGTTATTTTGCCGGGGTGACAGGCGTGTGTGTCATGCCTTGGGGTGTGCGGGCGCACGCCAGCCCGACAAGGAGTGCCTCAGGATGTTTCGAGCTTCTTGAGCGATGCTTCGCCGCGGTGATGATTGGCCGCTTTCCCTCTGTGCCGGAGCATCTGCCGGTCGAGTTTGGCGGCGAGCGCGTCGATCGCGGCATACATGTCGGGTCCCTCGGCGTTGGCGTGCAGGGTGGTCCCGGGCGCGTGGATGGTGGCCTCGGCCTTGTGCAGGTTTTTCTGGACGTGCAGCACGACTTTGATGCTGATGACGTCGTCAGAATGTTTCTGAAGGCGTCCGATTTTCTCCGAGATATATTCGCGCAGGGGTTCGGTGATTTCCACTTGATGACCGCTTACCGTGATTTGCATGCGTGCTCTCCGGTGATGATTAGACTAGCGACTTTCGCTGGTTGGAAGGCGGGATGTTCATCGACTCGCGGTATTTCGCGACCGTGCGCCGCGCGACATTGATGCCTTGCTCGGACAGGATCTCGGCGATCGTGCTGTCGCTGATGGGTTTAGTCGGTGTTTCACACTCCACCAGCTTTTTGATAATCGAGCGGATCGCAGTCGCCGAACAGGTGCCGCCGTCCGCGGTGGATACATGGCTGGAGAAGAAATACTTCAGCTCGAATATCCCGCGCGGGGTGAGCATGTATTTGCTGGTAGTCACGCGCGAGATGGTCGACTCGTGCATGCTCACGGTTTCTGCCACGTCATGCAGCACGAGTGGCTTCATGGCTTCCGCCCCGTGGTCGAAGAAGGCACGCTGGCGGTCCACGATCGTGCGTGCGACTTTGAGCAGCGTCTCGTTTCGGGAATTCAGGCTCTTGATGAACCAGCGCGCCTGCTGGAGCTGGTCCTGCAGGTAACGGTTGTCAGCGCTCGAATCCCCGCGGTGGATCATCTTTTCGTAATGGCGATTGATGCGCAGATTCGGGGAGACGTCCGGATTGAGATCGGCGCGCCACACGCCGCGGATCTTCTTGACGATGATGTCGGGGACGACATAGCTCGCCTGCGAAGACGTGACGGAATTCCCCGGCCGTGGGTTCAGCCCCTGGATTAAATTGATTACCTGCTGCAGATCTTCCGCCGAGAGTTTGAGCTGCCGTCGCAGCAGGGTGTAGTCCCGGCCGGCCAGCAGCGCCAGGTTTTGCGGGGTGGCGAGTTCCGTCGCCGCCTTCAGCCCGGGGGTATCGGACGGGAGCACCTTCATCTGCAGGCGCAGGCATTCGGCGAGATCGCGCGAACCGACGCCGAGCGGGTCGTAATTCTGTATCTGGTGGAGTACCGCCTCGATCTCGTCGATTTCCACCGGCAGGTTTTTGCTCAAGGCCTGCTGGATTTCCTCCAGCTTGCAGCTCAGGTAGCCGTCCTCGCTGATGGCGTCGATCAGGGCAAGTGCTATCTGCTTGTCGGTGTCGGAATATGGCGTCATTTGCATCTGCCACAGCAGGTGATCGCGCAGTGTCTGCGGTGGGCTGTTGCGGGCGTCGATGTCGGGGAAATCTTCATCCGACCCCGAGCGGCTCCCCGTGGGAGCGGTCATGGATTCGAAGCTGTCGGTCCAGTCTGACTCGTTGTCATCACTCGGACCGGTGTCGACATCGGGACCGGAATCGGTCGTCGGAATCGTTTCGGCCTCGTCGTAGGAAGCGGTCTCGGTGCTGTCCAGGCTCTCGGCAGTGGTGGAGTCCGCCTCGCTTTTGATTTCAGCGGCTTCTTCCTCCTTTTCGTTTTCCTCGAGCAGCGGGTTGCTTTCGAGCGCTTCCTGGATCTCCTGCTGAAGTTCGATGGAAGATAGCTGCAGCAGCCGGATGGCCTGCTGCAACTGGGGAGTGATTGTTAGGTGTTGACCAAGTTTAAGGTCAAGTGACTGCTTCATAAATACAGGCGATTGTTCTGTGGTAAGCGGGACCGTTCAGCCCCTGGAGCTATTCCGCGTTGTCTACCCGAAAGTTTAGTACATATTCGAGCGGTGGAGGGAATCCGCCTGTCGTTCGGGGGCGCGGCGTCTATACTCTATAGGAAACAGCGAATAAAATCAGAGACGGAAGTCTTCTCCCAAATAAACCTTTTTGACGGCGTCATTATACAAGATATCGCTGGGCGCGCCTGACGTCAGCACCCGGCCGTCGCTCATAATATACGCGCGGTCACATATTTTGAGGGTCTCGCGGACGTTGTGGTCGGTGATCAGCACGCCGATCCCGCGTTCCTGCAGTTGCCTGATCAATTGCTGAATCTCCAGAACGGAAATCGGATCCACCCCGGCGAAGGGCTCATCGAGCAGAATGAAGCGCGGCGTGGTCGCCAGCGCGCGCGCGATTTCCACGCGTCGGCGTTCGCCGCCGGACAGGCTGATCCCCGGTGCGTCGCGCCGCGCGGCGATATTGAGATCGTGCAATAGCTCCTCGAGGATGCGTGTGCGATCCGTCTCGGCAAGATCGGCTCGAGTCTCGAGAATCGCCATGATGTTTTCCGCGACGGTCAGGTTGCGGAACACGGAAGGTTCCTGCGGGAGATAGCCCAAACCGAGGCGCGCGCGCCGGTGCATCGGCAGATCGCCGATATCCGTTTTATCCAGACGGATGGCGCCGCTGTCCATCGGCACGAGTCCCACGATCATGTAGAAGCAGGTGGTCTTGCCGGCGCCGTTCGGACCGAGCAGGCCGACAATCTCGCCGCTGTGTATTTCCAGCGATACGTCTTTGACGACCTGACGACCCTTGTACTGCTTGTTCAATCGATCGGCGGTCAGCGTGCTGGTCGCCTGGATGCTGGGCCGTTTACTCTTCGATCGTTTGACCTGTTTTGCCGTTTCGGCCATGGGTGCGTTCAGGGGTTGGATACCGGGTTGGAGGTGGGCTGGGTCGTCTGCTTTCGCGGTTGTATGACGGCATGGATGCGGCCGTCGTCCTGGTCGTCGCCCGAGGCGCTCAGGCTTCCGGTGTCGAGATCGTAATGCAACACGCTGCCGGTGAACAGATCATCGCCGCGTCGCAGGCTGACCTCGCCGATCATGTCGAGTATTCCCGTGGAAACGTGGTAATCGACCCGCTTGGCCTCGGCCTGAATTTCTTCCGACGTGGCATCCGGCTGTTGACGCAGCTTCACCGGACTGCCGGTCGCCTGAATGAGTTCAGTCTGGTTGTTTCTGGCGCGGATTTCCACGCGATCCGCCTTGATCGACAGCCGGCCCTGTTCAGCGACGACATTGCCGCGGTAAACCGCCGTGCCGGTTTTTTCATTGGCCTCGACCGAGCGGGCGTTGATGCGGATGGGCTCGCCCTCATCATTCCTGGCAGCATGTGTTATCGGGACGGTCGCCAGCCACAGCAGGAAATAAATAATCGGCGGCAGGACAGGCGCGGCGAGTATTCCTGGTTTCATGAGGACGTCATCGGTCGAGCAGAATTTTCATGCTGTCGGCGCGGATTTCACCGCCGGCGCCTCGCGGATCGCGGCCTTGGGCGGAAACGACGTTGCCGCTCATGAGGATCTGATTTCCCTCTTTCGGTATCCATCCCTTGTCGGCGCGAGTGTGTATGGGCGTGAGATTTTCGCGATACTGGATCAGATAAGGTTGCTCGAGGTCGGAGCTGCCGTCGTCGCCGAAATGAACCATCCGTGTGGCCGCCAGGATGTAACGCCGGCGACCATCCTCGTTCATGACCGTGGCGTCGAAATTCTCGACGATGTAGTCGGGGTCGTGACGCGCCTTGCCGTCGAATACCTTCTCCGGCACGCCCACCGTGCGCGTCAGCCACCACGAGCCGGTGGCGAGCAGCAACAGGGCGGCCGTGATAGCGAGCCGTTTGGCGTCGAAGGTCATCCGCTCGCTCGCCCTCCGTGGCCTGAGAGGTATTTTTGCATTTCCGCGTGGTAGCTTCCCTGCGCGCACAGGATCATCTCGCAGGCCTCGCGTGCCGCGCCGTAACCGCCGTTGCTTGGCGTGACCCAGTGGGCGTATTTTTTGACGAGCGGGTGGGCGCTCTGTACCGCAATCGCCAGGCCCACCTGCAGCATGATGGGCAGATCGACCACGTCGTCGCCGACATACGCGGTCTGTTCCGGCGTGAGCTTCAGTTCGGCGATCAATCGGCGGTACACCGGCAATTTTTCCTTGCATCCCTGATGGACGTATTTGATGTCGAGGTCCTGCACGCGGTGTTTGACCACCTCGGAGGTGCGGCCGGTGATGATGCCGGCAGCCACGCCGTTGCGCTGCAACATCTTGATGCCGTGACCGTCGAGCGAATTGAAGGCCTTGTATTCCTGGCCGTCATCCCCGATCACGAGCCGTCCGTCGGTAAGCACCCCGTCGACGTCGAACAGTAGCAGTTTCACCTTCGCGGCGAGCGCGAGCACTTTGGGGGTGACATCGAATGACGGGGCTAAAATCTGGTTCATGCTCGGATTTTAAATCACTCCGGCGCGGAACAGGTCGTGCATGTTGAGCGCGCCGAGCACGCGGTTGTTCTCATCCACCACAAAAGCCTTTTGACATTTTGATGCCGTGGTTATCTGCGCGCGTTGGGCACTCGACGCACTTTTCAGGAGTCTAAGGACGGATTTCAGTGTTGTGGCATGAATCTGATTCACGTCAGATTACCCCGGCGCGGAACAGGTCGTGCATGTTGAGCGCGCCGAGCACGCGGTTGTTCTCGTCCACCACGAACAGCCCATTGATTTTGAGCGAGCGCATCAGCTGCACCGTCTCCGCCGCTAAGCGGTCGGCACGCGTGGTTTTCGGATTCTGTGTCATGACTTCGGTGATTTTGGCATTGTAGACGTCCACGCCGCGGTTGAGCACGCGACGCAGATCGCCGTCGGTCAAGATGCCGACAAGGCGGCCTTGGTGGTCGACGACGCCGGTCATGCCGAGCCCCTTGCCGGTCATCTCGAGCAGCGCTTCGCGCAAGCTCGCTCCCTCGGCAACCTGGGGGATGGCGGTCCCGGAATGCATGATGTCGCTCACGTACAGCAGCAAGCGGCGGCCGAGGCTCCCGGCCGGGTGGGCGCGCGCGAAGTCCTCGCGCGTGAAGCCGCGCGACTTGAGCAGTGCCACCGCGAGCGCATCGCCGATGGCCAATGCCGCGGTGGTGCTCGCCGTGGGGGCGAGGTTGTGCGGGCAGGCTTCTTTTTCCACGCCGGCGTTGAGCACGGCGTCGGCTTGCCGCGCGAGGCTGGATTGCAGGCCGCCCGTGAGCGCAATGAGCTTCACGCCCATGCGCTTGATGATCGGCAGGATGGTCAGGATTTCCTCGGTCTCGCCCGAATTGGAAATCGCCAGCACGATGTCGGGTGTGGTGATCATTCCGACGTCGCCGTGCGAAGCTTCTCCCGGATGCACGAAGAACGACGGCGTGCCGGTGCTGGCCAGGGTGGCGGCGATCTTGCCGCCGATGTGCCCGCTCTTTCCCATGCCGGTGACGATGACCCGTCCGGTGCCGGCGAGGATCAGGCGGCAGGCCTCGGCGAACTGCCCATCAATGCGCTTCGCCAGCGTCTGCAACGCCTCCGCCTCGAGCTGGATCACCTCGCGTCCCAGTTGTTCGTACGATGCGGATGACGTCATGCGTTTCGCGATTTGGCGTGGGTTGGGGTAATCTTTCGTGGAGTATATCGAAACACCTGCAATTATCCCATGGAGCCGATCGGCTTTCACAGCATTCTGATCCTGCTGGGCGTGGCGGTGGTGCTGGTCGCGCTGTTCCGTTATCTGCGCCTGCCGCAGATCTTGGCGTATCTGTGCGCCGGTATCGTCGTCGGTCCCTTCGGCATGGGCTGGATCCCGGACCTGGAGGGCACGCGCACCCTCGCCGAGTTCGGACTGGTATTCCTCATGTTCACCGTCGGTCTGGAGTTCTCGCTGCCCAAGCTCATGTCGATGAAAAGCGTGGTGTTCGGCTTGGGTGGCGCGCAGGTTTTGATCAGCTGTCTCGTGTTCGGGTTTGTCGCGTGGTTGTTCGATGTGCCGGCCGAAGGCGCGGTGGTCATCGGCGGGATGCTGGCGATGTCGTCCACCGCCATCGTCATGAAGCTGCTCACCGAACAGCTGGAGCAGAATTCGCGCCATGGCCGCCACGCCATCAGCGTGCTGCTGTTCCAGGACCTGGTGGTGGTGCCGTTTCTGATCGTGATCCCGGCGCTGGCCGGCGACATGAGGCAATCGGTGTGGGCCGCGCTCGGTTGGGCATTCCTGAAGAGCGTGCTGGTGCTGGTCGGCATCTTTCTCGTCGGGCGCTGGATGTTGCGGCCGTTTTTCCACGAAGTCGCTTCGGCACGGCTGCGCGAATATTTCATGCTCGCGGTGCTGCTGCTCACGCTGGGGTCGGCCTGGGTTACCGAGGCCGCGGGTCTGTCGATGGCGCTCGGGGCGTTTCTCGCCGGCATGATGCTGGGCGAGACGGAATACCGGCACCAGGTGGAAGGCGACATTCTGCCGTTTCGCGATATCCTGCTCGGGCTTTTCTTCGTGACGATCGGCATGATGCTGGATTTGGGCGCCATGCAAGAGCTGTGGCCCTGGGTGCTCGTCAGCGTTGTCGCGATCGTCATCTTCAAGACGCTGCTCATTCTCGGATTGGGCAAACTGTTCGCGATGGAAACCGGCGTCGCCTTGCGCACCGGTCTGGTGCTGTCGCAGGTCGGCGAATTTGCTTTCGCGCTGATATTACAGGCGAACCAGTATCAGCTTTTCAGCGCCAGGGTTTCGCAGATCGTGCTGGCCTCGATCATCCTGAGCATGATGCTGGCGCCACTCATCGTGCGCTACAGCGGCCGTATCGCCACACGGTTCGTGCCCGGTTATACCCGCGCGCGCGTGGGCAACCTGGATGTGATCCGCGCCGAGGCAGTGGCTGCCGGCAAGCACGTGATCGTCTGCGGCTACGGACGCAGCGGTCAGAATCTCGCGTGGATGCTGGAACAGGAGGGTATTGATTACCTCGCGCTCGATCTCGATCCGGTGCGCGTGCGTGATGCCCGCGACGCCGGCAAGCCGGTGGTGTACGGCGACGCTGTGCGCCGTGACGTGCTCGAGGCAGCCGGATTGCCGCGCGCCACGGCGCTCGCGATCAGTTTTTACGACGTCTCCCTGGCGCTCAAGATACTGGAGACCACGCGCCTGTTGCGTCCGGACATGCCGGTGATCGTGCGCACTATGGACGACGCCGCGCTCGAGAAGTTGAAGGCCGCCGGTGCCACCGAGGTCGTTCCGGAAAGTCTCGAAGGCAGCCTGATGATGGGTTCGCACCTGCTGCTGCTCATGGGCGTGCCGGTGTCGCGCATCGTGCGCCATGTGCGCAACGTGCGTACCGACCGCTACCGCATGTTACGCGGCTTTTTTCATGGACAAGATATCGATGAAGGAAAGGAGAGCGCCTATCAGGAGCGGTTGCATTCGATCACGCTGCCTTCCGGTGCGGACGCCGTGGGCAAGCTGATTTCCGAGTTGCATCTCGGGGAAGCCGGGGTTAGCGTGAGCGCCGTGCGCCGTGGCGGCATCCGCGGTCCCGAGCCCGCGCCCGAGACCCGGCTCGCCGCCGGGGACGTGATGGTGCTCTATGGCGCCCCCGAAGCGCTGGAGCAGGCCGAGAAGATTTTATTGGAAGGCTAATAGACAGGATTAACAGGATTTACAGGATTAAATCAAAACTTCTTCAATAATGATTTTTTCTTTTCAATCCTGTTAATCTTGTAAATCCTGTCCATATCTATGTCTTTCAAGGACCACTTTTCACAGCACGCCGGCGATTACGCCCGCTACCGCCCGGATTATCCCGAGGCCTTGTTCGCGTTCCTGGCCAAGTCCGTGACACGGCACGAGCTCGCCTGGGATTGCGGTACCGGCAACGGCCAGGCCGCGCTGGGGTTGACCGGGCATTTCGATCGCGTCATCGCCACCGACCCGAGCCAGACCCAGATCCAGAATGCCGTGCGCCATGAAAAGATCGATTATTCCGTGGCGCCGGCGGAGCAGACCGAGATTCCGTCCCGATCCGTGGACCTGATCAGCGTCGCGCAGGCGCTGCACTGGTTCCGCTTCGAGCCGTTTTACGAGGAAGTACGGCGCGTGTTAAAACCAGATGGCATGCTCGCGGTGTGGTGTTACGGCTTGAGCCGGATCAACCCGGATGTCGACAAGGTCGTGCATCATTATTATAGGAATATTGTCGGCCCCTATTGGCCGCCGGAGCGCCGCTACATCGACGAAAAATACCGGACCATTCCGTTCCCGTTCGTCGAGTTGCCGACGCCCGAGTTTTACATGAAGGCGGAATGGGACATGAACGATCTGATAGGCTATCTTCACACCTGGTCGGCGACACAGCAGTGTCAGCAGAAAAACGAACAGAACCCGATTGATATCATCCGCCGGGCGCTGGCGAAAGCCTGGGGGCGGGAGGACGCGCGGCTGACGGTACGCTGGCCGCTCTACCTGCGTCTCGGACGGGTGACGGCGCTGCTGACAGATCAGTCGTAAGCGGAAAACAGACCATGTCGAAAAAGATTCTGGTGATCCTCGGCCAGCCGCAGCGGCACAGCTACGGCGGCGCGCTGATGCAGGCTTATTCCGAAGGCGCGCGCGCCGCCGGAGCGGAAGTGAAAGAATTGTTTCTGGGCGATCTCAAGTTCGATCCACTGGCTACCACCAGCCTCGCGCACCTGAACGAACTCGAGCCGGACCTGGCGCTGGCGCAGGAGGCGATCAAGTGGGCTGAACATCTGGTGTTCGTTTATCCGATCTGGTGGGGCACCATCCCGGCGCTGCTGAAGGGATTCATCGAGCGGGTTTTTCTTCCCGGCTTCGCCGTGAACTTCCGCAAAAATTCGCCGCTGTGGGACAAGCTGCTCACCGGCCGCAGCGCGCGACTGATCGTCACGTTGAACACGCCTTCGTGGATTTACCGCTGGTACTTCGGCCGCCCCGGTCACAACACCATGAAGAAGACCATCCTTCAGTTCTGCGGCATCAAGCCGGTGCGCATCACGGAAGTGGGGCCGCTCAAGAATTCGACGGAGGAAAAGCGCCAGCAGTGGATCGCGCAGATCCGGGCACTGGGTACCCGGCTGGCCTGAACAACTGTTTCCCGGGCATGTCAGGGCCAGGCTAACGCAAAATAGTCTGTTCCTTCCCGCAACGCTCGCAGCGCCGCCGCGTGACCAGCTTTCCCTGTTTCACGTCGAATTTCCTTTCGGTCACGATTTTCCACCGATGAAAGCCGCTCCGGCACAGCGTCTTGCCTTCGGCTTTTGCCTTCAGGGACGGTTTCCTGAATTTAATGATCTCGCCCATGTTCCTCAAATGGCTCCTGAAAAACCCGGCGTTCATTTCGCATGGTGAAATTTGGAACCGCCCATTCGTAGAATAAATCTAAGGAAGTTCTGATTAATTGATTTTGAACCGCCAAGACGCCCAGAACGCCAAGTTTTCCCCCTTGATATCCATCTTTTTTCTTGGCGACCTCGGCGTCTTGGCGGTTCAAAGCATTATTCATGGATTCCCTGAGCGCATGCATCAAGAATATCATTAGCACAATGCCCTTGTTCAGGTTGGGCAGCAACAAGTTTTGTTTATAGTATCTGGATGCAAAATTATTGTTACTTGCCGGCGATTCTTGCTAGCCTAATCGCACCAATTCAGTGCAAGCCATGACCTCGAATGAGTTCTGTGCGTGGAATTGAATTTGCGAACCGACAGCGGAACATCAGAACCGGCCGTGGCACGTCAAGCGCTCGCGCCGGTTATCGAATTTTTACACCGACACGCGCCGTTCGATCGGATGGCGCCGGCCCATCTCGAATTTCTCGCCACCCATCTTCAGCTCGGGTTTTATAACAAGGATGAAGTGATCACCGAGCCCGCGCGCGGCGCGGCCAGCCGTTTTTACATCATCAAGCAGGGACGCGTGCGCGGCGAGACGAGCGCCGCGACCGGGCCCGTGGAGGATGGCGCTTGGGAGCTGGTGGCCGGCGAATGTTTCCCCATCGGCGCGCTGCTCGCGCACCGACCCGTGCACACAGTGCACCGCGCGGTCGCGGACAGCTTCTGCTTCGAGCTCGAGCGCGAGGACTTCGAAAGGCTCCTCGCCCTGAGTCCGGTGTTTCACGATTTCTGCACGCGTCGTCTTGCCAATTTGCTGGATCAGGCCCTGCAGGGGGTACAGGCGAGCCTTGCCACCCAGGTATCGACCGGCGAAACCTCGCTCGCGGCGCCGTTGTCGAGCCTGATCCGCCGGTCACCGGTCACCTGTCTCCCGCTGACACCGATCGGCGACGCCTTGCGAACCATGAACACCGAACACGTCGGTTCCATCGTCATCACGGATTCGGACCAGAAACCGCTAGGCCTGTTTACGCTCCACGATCTGCTCGGGCGCGTCGCCACCTCGGGCGTCAGCCTCGACTTGCCTATCGAGCAGGTCATGACACGACGTCCGCTGTCACTGCCGCCGCAGGCCTTGGCGCACGAAGCGGCGGCGCTCATGGCGCGTATGGGATTCGGGCACGTATGCGTGGTCGAGAATGAGCGGCTCCTCGGCATGGTGTCCGAACGCGATCTGTTTTCGTTGCAGCGCGTGGGGCTGGTGCAGCTCACCCGCTCCATCGCGCACGCGCCGGATGTCGCGACACTGGTGCGGCTGGGGAAGGATATCCATCGCGTCATCGACCAGATGCTGCTGCAGGGTGCATCAGTGGCGCAGCTGATGCAGATCATCACGCTGTTCAACGACCATATCGCGCGGCGCGTCATCGCCTTGTGCGTCGCCGAGGACGGCGCACCGTCGGTACCGTTCACCTGGCTGTCCTTCGGCAGCGAGGGGCGACAGGAGCAGACGCTCAAGACGGATCAGGACAACGGCATTCTCTTCATTCCCCCGGAGGGAAAAAGTGCCGCCGCGGCGCGCGCGGAATTGCTGCCCGTCGCGCAGCGGATTAACCAGACCCTGGCTGAATGCGGCTATCCACTGTGCCGGGGCAACATCATGGCCGGGAATCCGGAATGCTGCCTGAGCCTGGAGGAATGGAAAGCCCGATTCAAGGAGTGGATCGAGCACGGCACGCCGGAACACCTGTTGAAAGCCAGCATCTTTTTCGACTTCCGCACGATCTACGGCGAGCGCGCACCGGCGGAGGAACTGCAGGGTTGGGTTCTGGCGCGCGTGGCCACGAACGCCACGTTCCTGCGCCAGATGGCGGAGAACGCGTTGCGTAACCGTCCACCGCTCGGATTGGTGCGTGATTTTGTCGTGGCGAGCGGCGGCGAACATCCCAATATGATCGATCTCAAGCTGAATGGCGCCACGCCCTTCGTCGACGGAGCGCGCCTGCTGGCGCTGGCTCACGGTATCGCTGAAACCGGAACCCTGGCCCGTATCCGTGCCGCCGCCAAGCGTGGTGTGCTGCAAGAGGAAGAGGCCGGCGCCTGGTGCGATGCTTATGCCTTCATTCAACTGTTGCGCATGCGCGCGCACCAGAACCAGCAACGTCAGGGTCATTCGCTGGACAATCACGTCGATCCGGAAAGCCTGAACGAACTCGACCGGCGCATCCTCAAGGAGGCCTTCCGTCAGGCACGGAAAATACAGAACCGCCTGGGCCTGGATTACAACCTGTATCATATTTTATGAATGGGTCTGACGACGCGGGCGGAACCCAGCGATGGTGCGATATCGCAATGAATTGCCTTCGCGACCTATAGCAGATAACGGGATTCAAGTAGCCATGCTCTATGCCGCTTGACGACCAAACCCGAAAACGGTTGTTGACATAAACGACTCACAAAAGGAGAGGTGCCATGACGACTAAGAGTAAACTCCAGAGCGTTCGGGAACTGCCAGAGTTCCGTGCGCTCGTGAGGCAGCGGTGGGCTGTTTCCCTCGGGCTAACGGTCGCAATGCTTTGCGGATATTTCGGCTTCATTTTGGTGCTGGCGTTCGACAAGTCCCTGCTGGCAGCCAAGATCGGAGAACACCTGACCATAGGCATCCCGGTCGGTGTCGGCATCATCACCTTTGCTTGGGTATTGACCGGCATCTACGTGTGGTGGGCGAACCGTTACTACGACAAGACCGTCAAGCAAATCCGCGACCGGATGGGAGTGTAACCATGGACCAGTTCAAGACTACCGTGGGGCAAACCGATCCGGTATCGATCGGATTTTTCCTGGTGTTTATTTCCATCACGTTGGGGATAACTTACTGGGCAGCGAAGCGCACCCGTACAACGGCACAGTACTACGCCGCCGGGCGCGGTATTACCGGATTCCAGAACGGGTTGGCGCTTGCCGGTGACTACATGAGCGCAGCGTCGTTCCTCGGCATCGCCGGCCTCGTGTCGCTCAAGGGTTACGACGGGCTGATCTACTCCGTGGGCTGGCTCGTGGGTTGGCCGATCATTATGTTTCTGATCGCCGAGCCGCTGCGCAACCTCGGCAAGTACACCTTCGCCGACGTCGTTGCCTATCGTCTGAAGCAAAAACCGGTCCGCATCTCGGCTTCGATCGGCGCGCTCACCACGGTGGCGTTCTACTTGATCGCGCAGATGGTTGGCGCCGGTAACCTGATCAAGCTTATGTTCGGGTTGCCCTACGAACTCGCGGTGGTCATCGTCGGAACTATCATGGTCGCCTACGTGCTGTTTGGCGGCATGCTCGCGACCACGTGGGTGCAGATCATCAAGGCCGGCCTGTTGCTGGCTGGCGCGACGCTGCTGGTGATCCTGGTGCTGGCGAATTTCAACTTCAGTCCGACGGCGCTTTTCGATGCCGCGGCCGTAAAGTATGGCGATGCCGTGCTCTCCCCGGGCGGGCTCATATCGAATCCGTGGGACGCGCTGTCGCTCGGGCTGGCGCTGATGTTTGGCACCGCGGGCTTGCCGCATATTCTCATGCGTTTCTACACCGTGCCGGATGACAAGCAGGCGCGCAAGTCGGTGTTCTATGCCACCGGCTTCATCGGTTATTTCTATATCCTTACCACCATTATCGGCTTTGGCGCCATGGTCATGGTCGGCCAGGACGTTATCAGCAAGATCGACAAGGGTGGCAATATGGCGGCGCTGCTGCTCGCCGAGGTCGCCGGTGGCACGGTGTTCCTGGGTTTCATCGCCGCGGTGGCTTTTGCCACGATTCTCGCGGTGGTGTCGGGCTTGACGCTGGCCGGCGCCTCGACGCTGTCGCATGACCTTTATGTAAACGTGGTGCGCAGCGGGCGGTCGTCCGAGGCCGAAGAGGTCAAAGTAGCTCGTATTGCGGTGTTGTTTCTCGGCCTGCTTGCCATCGTCCTTGGGATTGTCTTCAAGGGTCAGAACGTGGCGTTCATGGTGGGGCTTGCCTTCGCGGTCGCCGCCAGCGGCAACTTCCCGGCGTTGTTGATGTCGATGGTGTGGAAGGGCTTCACCACCGCCGGTGCGGTGGCAAGCATTATCACCGGTACCGTGCTGGCCGTGGTTCTGATTGTGGTCAGCCCGACCGTATGGGTGGATATCTTCAAGTATCCGCAGGCAATATTCCCCCTGAAAAACCCGGCGCTCATCTCCATGACCGCGGCGTTTGTAATTGGTATCGTGGTGTCGTGGATGACCCCGGAACAGGCGGCGTCGGAAAAGTTCGAAGAGGAGAAAGTCCGTACCTATCTCGGCGTGGGTGCCGAGTGAAGCATGACCGGGCGCCGCGAAACCGCGGCACTCGATCGACGCTCGGAGGGGTGAGCGCATGGTTGGAAATGAGGAATGATGAATTGGCTGGCGCGTCTGTTTCGTCCGTCTGTCGAGTTGGCGCCGGAGCTGGCGCAGCGTGTCCGCGCGTGGCGCGAGCGGCCGCCCGTAGAAGGGCGCATACCATTGTCGCAGGCGCGATTCATCGTGGTGGATGTCGAGACCTCGGGGCTCGACATGCGCAAGGACCGGCTGCTTTCCATCGGCGCCTGCGTCGTGGAGGCGATGCGCCTGCGCGCGGGCGAGAGCTATGCGACCATCCTGCAGCGTGACGAAACCAGTGCACGCGCCAATATCCTGATCCACGGCATCGGCCCGCAGGCCCAGGCCGCGGGTGAGGCCCCGGAGGAATCGCTGCTGGGTTTTCTCGAGTTTGCCGGCCGACTGCCGCTGGTGGCGTTTCACGCCGGCTTCGATCAAACGATGCTCGACCGTGCCCTGCGTGAGACGCTCGGGGTGCGCCTGATCAATCCGTGGCTCGATCTGGCGTATCTGGCGCCGGCGCTTTTTCCCGAGGCACGCCTTAGTCAGGCGGGTCTCGATGACTGGCTTGGCTATTTTGGCCTGCGTGCCCACACGCGTCATCGCGCGGCCGACGACGCGTTTGCGACAGCCGAAATCTTTTTGGTCTTGCTGGCACGTGCCCGGGCGCGTAGTCTGACTACCGTTAACGCGCTGCACGCGGCGTGCGAGCAACAGGCACGGCTTGTTCCCGGGGGCGGGGCAGGCGGGGCGTAAGGCGTCATGCACGAACGTCCTGTCAAAAAATATATTGCAAACAACCAGGAGGATGACCATGCAACTGTCTGAACGGCACAAGGAGTACTGGCGAAGAAATATAAAACTGACGGCGATATTGTTGACGATATGGTTTGTGGTTACCTATGTCGTGGGTTTTTTCGCGCGCGAACTTGCTCAGTTCACTTTCTTTGGCTGGCCGCTTTCGTTCTACATGGGGGCCCAGGGAGCGCTGATCATCTACGTCGCCATCATCGTGTATTACGCGGTGTACATGAACAAGCTCGACAACGAATACGGCGTGCATGAAGGGGAGGAGAAATAATCATGGCTACCCAGACCCAAACGCAATTCAAGCAATCTCTTAAGAAGTATTACAGCTTCTATACGGGTGGTTTTATCATCTTCCTCGTGGCCCTGGCGGTCGCCGAGCAGTTCTTCGGGTTGACGCCCAAGTGGATCGGTTACTGGTTCCTGTTTGCGACCATAGGCCTGTACGCCGGCATCGGTTTCATGACGCGCACAGCCGACGTGGCCGAGTACTACGTGGCCGGACGGCGGGTGCCTGCGTTCTTCAACGGTATGGCGACCGGCGCCGACTGGATGTCGGCGGCCTCGTTCGTCGGCATGGCCGGCGGTCTCTACCTGCAGGGCTACGACGGCCTCGCCTTCATCATGGGCTGGACCGGCGGCTACTGCCTGGTGGCGTTGTTTATGGCGCCTTACCTGCGCAAGTTCGGCCAGTTCACGATCCCGGATTTTCTCGGGGCTCGTTACGGTGGCCACATCCCGCGAATGATCGGCGTGATCGCGGCCATCGTTTGCTCCTTCGTGTATGTGGTGGCGCAGATCTATGGTGTCGGTCTCATCACCTCGCGCATGACCGGACTTGAGTTCGGCACCGGCGTGTTCGTCGGTCTCGCCGGCATCCTGGTGTGTTCGTTCCTTGGCGGGATGCGCGCCGTGACCTGGACGCAGGTGGCGCAATACGTGATCCTGATCATCGCCTACATGATTCCGCCGGTGTGGCTGGCGGTGAAGCAGACCGGTGTGCCGATCCCGCAGGCGGTGTACGGTTACCAGCTGCAAAAGGTGACGGCGCGGGAAGAGGAGCTCATCAAAGACCCGAAAGAGATCGAAGTGCGCGGTATCCTGAAGGCCAAGGCCGATGCCGCCACGGAGAAGCTCAAGGACCCGGCGGCAGCCTATGCCGCCGGGAAGAGCGCGGTGGAGAAGAAACTTGTCGACTTGAAGGCCGACACGAATGCTGCGCCCGAGCAAATCGCGGCGGCGCAGAAGGCGACAGACACATTCCCGAAGGATGTGGATGCGGCTAAGGCACAGTGGACCAAGGAAAAGGGCCTGGCGGCGCGCGCCGCCCCGCCGATTCGACATGCGGAGCCTTTCGCGGGCAAGGATGAAGTGGCGCGCAACACCAAGAGGCTCAACTTCCTGGCGCTCACGCTGGTGCTGATGGTGGGCACGGCGGCACTGCCGCACATTCTGATGCGCTATTACACGACGCCGAGCGTGAGGGACGCGCGGGCGTCGGTGGGTTGGTCGCTGTTCTTTATCTTCCTGCTGTACTTTACGGCTCCGGCGCTGGCGGTACTCGCCAAATACGAGGTCTACTTCAACCTGGTGGGCACCGCCTTCGCCTCGCTACCGGCGTGGGTGGCAAACTGGGCCAAGGTGGATCCGACGTTGATGAACATCATGGACATCAACGGTGACGGCATCGTGCAGCTGGCGGAGATCGTGATCGGCGGCGACCTGATCGTGCTGGCGACGCCGGAAATCGCCGGCCTGCCGTACGTGATCTCGGGCCTGGTCGCGGCCGGCGGTTTGGCGGCGGCGCTCTCGACCGCGGACGGTCTGCTGCTCACCATCGCCAACGCCATGTCCCACGACGTGTACTACAAGATGATCGACCCGCACGCCTCGACCCAGCGCCGTCTGGCGGTGGCCAAGGGCCTGTTGCTGGTGGTGGCGCTGATTGCCGCGTACGTCACCTCGCTCAAGCCGGGCGACATTCTGTTCCTGGTGGGGGCGGCGTTCTCGCTCGCGGCGGCGTCGTTCTTTCCGGCGCTGGTGTGCGGCATCTTCTGGAAGCGCGCCAACAAGCTGGGGGCAATCCTCGGCATGGTCGGGGGCCTGAGCGTGTGCGGCTATTACATGGTCATGACTTATCCGTTCTTCCGCACCATGTTCAGCATTACCACACCGCTCGCGGATGCGATGTGGTTCGGGATCAACCCGATCTCGGCCGGCATCTTCGGCATTCCGGCCGGTTTTGCGGGCATGATCATCGGCAGCCTGATCAGTAAGGCACCTGCGAAGGATGTGCAGGAGTTGGTGGACCACGTACGTTATCCGAATCTGGTGGGAGACATCGACACTCGCGGTCGGTAAGTGGATTTGGCGGTAATGGCAGAGGGCCCGCACAGGCGGGCCCTTTGTTTCTTTAGCGTCAGGATAAAGCACCAGGCCAGTATTACCTGCGATATTGGCCTGACGTCAGATGGAGCAAGCTCATGTTAATAGTGGTGGTGATTCTCAAGGGTCTGGTCGAGGTCGCCGGGTTGGCGCTCATCGGCCAGGGCATCCTGTATCTGCTTGCTGGCGAGAGACGCGATCAGAATGTCTTCTATCGCGTTCTCAAGATCGTCGCGATGCCGGCTTGGAAGCTGGCGCGTTTGATCACCCCGAACTCGATCGCCGACCAGCACATCGGTTGGGCTGCGTTCTTCCTGGTAGTGGGTTTGTGGCTGGGCCTGAGCATGGAAAAGGTGCAGCAATGCCGTTTGCAGCCGGGGAGCCCGTTGTGCGCTGAGATTGTTCAACTGCCGCCGGGCGGTGCGCGCTAGGAACTTTTCAGGTCGGCAACGAGGTGCATCAGGTCAACGCGCTGGGCGTCAATGATCAGGCGCCGCGCATGATGGCGCTCGAAGCGGTTGAGATGTTCGATGATGCCCCGGACCTTGTCCGGGTTGTGCCGGTGGTGGTAAGCCATGCCCAGCTGATACCAGGCGTGCCCGTTCATGGGATCGATCTGTACAGCGTGCTCGAAGGCTTGTGTCGCTTCGTCGTATCGCTCCAGTCTGGTCGCACTGAGCCCGAGCCCGTACCACGCGCGGTCGAGGCCGGGTTTGAGACGCACCGCCTCGCGGAAGGCCTCGATGGCCTTGGCGGGCTCGCGCTGCTTGTCGTGCATGAAACCGAGATTGAACCAGGTCGTGGCACGTTGCGGTTCCAGACGCAGGGCCGCGTGGAAACACGGCTCGGCTTCGGCGTATTGCCCGCGCGAGGCCAGCAGGAAGGCAAGCGCCCGGGTGGCCCGGGCGGAAGACGGATCGAGCTCGAGCACCGTCCGGTATTCGGCCATGGCCTTGTCCGGCCGCCGGAGAAATTCATATAGCCGCGCCCGCAGATGGCAGCGCCATGCTTCCAGATTCATGGGAGACTCCTTAAAACCAGGTTATTCTGGGGGTTTCGGCCGGCGGCGGCAAGCCGCGAAAATTCCGGCTTGAGGCGTGGACGCCAGATACTGCAAAATCGTTTTTATCGGGGTACACGAGGAGGATTCACGCATGTCCGAAGACAAGATTTATAACGTTCCCGCTGAAGTCGCCAGTCGCGCCTGGGTGGACGACGGCAAATATAAGGAAATGTACGAGCGCTCGGTCAAAGACCCGGATGCTTTCTGGGCCGAACAGGCCAAGGCCTTTGTCACGTGGTCAAAGCCATGGACGAAATTATCGGACTGGAGCTTCGACGCCAGGAACCTGCATATTCGCTGGTTCGAGGGCGCGAAGCTCAATGCCAGCGTCAACTGCCTCGACCGGCACCTCGAGAAGCGCGGCAACCAGACGGCGATCATCTGGGAAAGCGACGATCCCAAGGTAGACAGGAAAATAACCTATCGCGAGTTGCATGCCGAGGTGTGCAAGTTCGCCAACGTCCTGAAAAGCCGTGGCGTGAAAAAGGGCGACCGCGTTTGCATCTACATGCCCATGATACCGGAAGCGGCGGTGGCGATGCTCGCCTGCGCGCGCATCGGCGCGGTGCATTCGGTGGTTTTCGGTGGTTTCTCGCCGGAGTCACTCAAGGACCGTATCCTCGACTCCGACTGCCACGTGGTCATCACCGCCGACGAAGGCATGCGTGGCAACAAGAAGATTCCGTTGAAGGCGAATACCGACCAGGCACTGACGCATTGCCCGAATGTCCACACCGCGATCGTCGTCAAACGCACCGGCGGCAACATCGCTTGGGACGCGAAGCGCGACGTGTGGTATCACGAGCAGATGAGCAAAGCCTCCGCCGATTGTCCGCCGGAGGAGATGGACGCCGAGGACCCGTTATTCATTCTTTATACTTCGGGTTCTACCGGCAAGCCCAAGGGCGTGCTGCACACCACCGGCGGTTACCTGCTGTTCGCCGCGATGACCCACAAGTACGTCTTCGATTATCACGACGGCGATATTTACTGGTGCACCGCCGACGTCGGCTGGGTGACGGGCCACTCTTATATAGTCTATGGCCCGCTGGCCAACGGCGCGATCACGCTCATGTTCGAGGGCGTGCCGAACTACCCCACCGCTTCGCGCTTCTGGGAGGTCATCGACAAGCACCAGGTGAACATTTTCTACACCGCGCCGACGGCGATCCGCGCGCTCATGCGCGAAGGCGAGGCGCCGGTGAAGAAGACCTCGCGAAAATCCCTGCGGCTGCTCGGCACGGTGGGCGAGCCGATCAATCCCGAGGCCTGGGAGTGGTATTACCACATGGTCGGCGATGCGCGCGTGCCGATCGTCGATACCTGGTGGCAGACCGAGACCGGCGGGATTCTCATCACGCCGCTGCCGGGCGCGACGCGCCTGAAGCCGGGATCGGCGACACGGCCGTTCTTCGGGGTGATGCCGGCGATTGTCGATCCCGAGGGCAAGGTGCTCGAGGGCGAGTGCAGCGGCAATCTCGTGATCCTGCGTCCGTGGCCGGGGCAGATGCGCACGGTGTACGGCGATCACCAGCGCTTCGTGGATACCTATTTCAAGACCTATCCGGGCAAGTACTTTACCGGCGACGGCGCGCGCCGCGACAAGGACGGTTACTACTGGATCACCGGCCGCGTCGACGACGTGCTCAACGTTTCCGGCCATCGACTCGGCACCGCCGAGGTCGAGAGCGCGCTGGTGTTGCACAAGTCGGTGGCCGAGGCCGCGGTCGTGGGATTCCCGCATGATATCAAGGGGCAGGGCATCTACTGTTACGTCACGCTCAAGGTCGGCGTGCAAGCCTCGGACGAACTCCGCAAGGATCTGGTGGCGCAGGTGCGCAATGAGATCGGTGCGATTGCCTCGCCCGACGTGATTCAATGGGCGCCGAGTCTGCCCAAGACGCGCTCCGGCAAGATCATGCGCCGCATCTTGCGCAAGATCGCCGCGAACGACCTCTCCAACCTCGGCGACACTACGACGCTCGCCGACCCGTCCGTGGTCGAGGACCTTATCAAGAATCGCACGGTCCAATAATTCGCCGTTGGAACGTCGGCCGGTGTGGCAAAGCCGGCTGTATACGTTAGAATGGCCCCGACTCGCGATGCGACGAACAAGGAAAAAGTTTGAATCAACCCAGCCATAGCGCGCCGGAAAGCGACGTCCTGGTGGATATCCGTGATATCCATTTTATGTATGGTGACCGGCCGATCCTGAAAGGCATCACGCTCCCCATCCGCCGCGGCAAAGTCACCGCGATCATGGGCGGCAGCGGCTGCGGCAAGACCACGCTGATGAATCTCATCGGCGGACGCATCAAACCAAGCCGCGGCACTCTCACGGTGGACGGCGAATCGGTGCCGGATCTCCGAACTAAAGAACTTTTCGAGCTGCGCAAGCGTATGGGCATGCTGTTCCAGACCGGCGCGTTGCTGACCGATCTTTCGGTGTTCGAAAACGTCGCCTTTCCGATCCGCGAACACACCAAGCTGCCGGAGTCCCTCCTGCGCAAGGTCGTGCTCATGAAACTGGAAACCGTGGGCCTGCGTGGCGCGCGCGATTTGATGCCTTCGGAACTGTCGGGTGGCATGGCGCGGCGCGTGGCGCTGGCGCGCGCGATCGCCTTCGAACCCATGATGATCATGTACGACGAGCCGTTCACCGGGCTCGATCCGATCTCCAAGGGCGTGATCGCCAAGCTGATCCGGCAACTCAACCAGTCTCTCGGGATCACTTCGATCGTGGTGTCGCACGACGTGGCCGAGACCTGTCTGATTTCCGATTACGCCTATCTCGTCGGTGACGGCCGCATCATGGGCGAGGGCACGCCGGCCGAAGTACAGAAGTCCGGTTCCGAGCACGTGCGCCAGTTCATGGACGGCCTGCCGGATGGCCCGGTGCCGTATCAATATCCAGCCGACGACTACGTGACGGACCTGATGCGGAGCGCCACGTGAACACGCTGCGCATTTTAGGACGCATCGCGATCAACAGCGTCGAGCGCCTGGGACGGGCCGCGATGTTTCTATATGAAGTGATGCTCGGTTCGTGGGAACTCGTCCGGCGCTTCTATCTCGTCGTACAGCAGGTCTACGCGCTGGGGGTGCTGACGCTGCTGATCATCCTGGTGTCGGGACTGTTCGTCGGGATGGTGCTCGGGCTTCAGGGCTACAATACGCTCGTCAAATTCGGTTCGGCGAACTCGCTCGGCCTGCTGGTGGCCTTGTCGCTGGTGCGCGAACTCGGGCCGGTGGTCACGGCGTTGTTGTTCGCCGGCCGCGCGGGGTCGGCGCTGACGGCGGAGATCGGCCTCATGAAGGCCACGGAACAGCTCGCCGGCATGGAAATGATGGCGGTCAATCCGATCACGCGCGTGATCGCACCGCGCTTTCTCGGGGGCGTGCTTGCCTTGCCGCTGCTGACGGCGCTGTTTTCCGCGATCGGCGTGATGGGCGGACACCTGGTGGGCGTGGGGCTGCTGGGGGTGGATGCCGGCGCTTTCTGGTCGCAGATGCAGAATGGCGTGGATTTCCACGACGACATCATGAACGGTGTCATCAAGAGCATGGTGTTCGGCGTTGTGGTTAGCTGGATATCGGTATTCGAGGGTTATGACGCGGTGCCGACCTCGGAGGGCGTGGCGAGCGCCACCAACCGGACGGTGGTATATTCCTCGCTGGCCGTGCTGGGCCTGGATTTCATCCTCACTGCTTTGACCTTGGGAGAGGTCTGACATGATCAACCGGAAAAGTCTGGAATTGTGGGTCGGCCTGTTCGTGGCCGCGGGCATCCTGGCGCTGGCCATGCTCGCCTTCAAGGTCGGCAACCTCACCTCGGCGGATGTCATGAACAGCTACAAGGTCTCGGCGCGTTTCGATAACGTCGGCGGTCTCAAGGTCAAGGCGGCGGTGACCATGGCCGGCGTGCGCATCGGGCGTGTGTCGGCGATCGCGTTCGACAACAAAAAATATCAGGCGCTGGTCACGATGGACGTCGACGGCCGCTACCAGAACATTCCCAAGGACAGCAGCGCGAGCATTCTGACCTCGGGCCTGCTGGGCGATCAGTACATCGGCATCGAGCCGGGCGGTGACGATGCCTCGCTCAAGAGCGGCGACACCTTCCTGCGCACGCAATCGGCGCTGGTGCTGGAGAAACTGGTCGGGCAGGTGATCTTCAACAAGGCCGGAGAGAGCGCGCCGGCCAAGTAGCACGCCGCCGCGAACCCAAGGAGACGCCAATGAAAAAATTCGCCTCTTCCGTGTTGTCGATGTTTTTCACCCTGTCCGCGCTGGCCGCCGAGGTGGCGCCGGATCTGTTGGCACGCGAGGTGACGGACAAGATTGTCGTCCTGCTCAAGGCGAACAAGGACCTGTACGCCAAGGACCACAAGAAGCTGTACGTCATGGTGGATGAACATGTGCTGCCGAATTTCGATTTCCGCGCCATGTCGCGCACGGTGCTCGGGCGTTACTGGCGCACGGCCGACGAAGAACAGCGCGCGCGTTTCACCGGCGAGTTTCGCGACTTGCTTGTGCGCACCTACGCCACGGCGTTGCTCAAATATAACGATGAAACGATCGTCTACCTGCCATTCAGGCTGAATCCGGATGACCGCACCGCGACAGTGAAATCCGAAGTCCGCCGCACCGACGGGGGGCCGCCCATCGCCATCAACTACAGCTTTTACCGCACGGACGCCGGCTGGAAAGTCTATGACGTGACCATAGAAGGTGCGAGCCTCGTGACGACCTACCAGTCCACCTACTCGGCGCGGGTGCAGCGCGAAGGGGTGAACGCGTTGATTGCGAATATCGCGCAGGACAACAAGGCCGCCGCCGAAGGAAAAACCGTTTCCAACGGCACCAAGGCGAGCAGTCCGAAGTGAGCGAGAACGGTATTACCGCCCGCGACAACGGTGTGTTCGAGGTCAACGGACAGGTGACTTTCCAGTCGGTGCCGCAGTTTCTCGCCCTTACCGATAAATGGCTGCATGCCGGTACCGGCAAGATCACGATCGATATGCATGGCGTGACGCTCGCCGACAGCGCCGGGCTGGCGCTGTTAATCGAGTGGCTGCAACTCGCGCGTTCCGCCAAGCGCGAAATCGTCTTCACCAATATGCCGGATCAGATGCGCGATCTCATCCACGTCAACGGCCTCACGCAGGTTTTCGGCCTGACATAAGTTTCGTGAAGCCGCAGATGAACTCAGATAAGCACGGCTAATCTCAAATCATTTCTTGATCTGCATCTATCCCTGTTCATCCGCGGTTCCATCATTTACTTGAGCGACAGCCGTGTCGGCAATCTCCATCACCGGGCTGCATAAGCATTACCCCGGGGTCCACGCCCTCAAGAACATCGACCTGACGATCGAGCGCGGGGAGTTCTTCGGCCTGCTCGGCCCGAACGGCGCGGGCAAATCCACGTTGATCAGCATCGTCGCCGGGTTGACCCGGTTTGACGGGGGCCACGTGACCGTCCTCGGTCATGACGTGGTGACGGCTTACCGCCAGACCCGGCGGCTCATCGGCGTGGTGCCGCAGGAGCTGACGTTCGATCCTTTTTTCAACGTGCGTGAGGTGCTGCGCATCCAGTCCGGCTATTTCGGGTTGCGCGATAACGACGCCTGGATCGACGAGCTGATGCAGGCGCTGATGCTGACCGGAAAGGCCGACGCCAACATGCGCGCGCTTTCGGGTGGCATGAAGCGGCGCGTCATGATTGCCCAGGCGCTGGTGCACAAACCCGACGTGGTGGTGCTGGACGAACCGACAGCCGGGGTGGACGTCGAACTGCGCAAACAGCTCTGGACCTTCATCCGCCGGTTGCACCGCGAGGGCCACACCATCGTGCTCACCACGCATTATCTCGAGGAGGCCGAGGCGCTGTGCGAGCGCATCGC
>Ga0209515_10001104_pt1 | contig 46572 bp, 36 predicted proteins | sample Subgroupgradi54m_FD_187454 | JGI IMG/M metagenome (GOLD analysis project Ga0209515, IMG submission 187454) | Subsurface groundwater microbial communities from S. Glens Falls, New York, USA - GMW60B uncontaminated upgradient, 5.4 m (SPAdes)... ... | reverse complement strand
CGTTTTTGATTTGGTCGAAATGAAGCAGGGATTCCGCAATTCCCGGCGCGCTCCCCACGGTGGTGGCATTGATGATCAGGTCAAAATTGGATTCTTTTTTAATGAGCCGGTATTCGATGGTATTCACGTCAAAGGTATCCGCCAGGGCTTGGGCTTTGTCGAGGCTCCGATTGAAAATATGCACGTCCGCCCCGGCTTCTTTCAGCATGTACACCATCGCCCGCGCCGCTCCGCCCGCTCCCAAAACGAGCGCCCGTTTCCCGGGGATTTTTATTTTTTCATTCAGCGCCTTGAGCGCGCCCGTGGCATCCGTATTGTACCCAATCAGCACGGGCGCCTGGTATTCAGGATGGGGTTCGATCATCACGGTGTTCACCGCGCCAATCGTTTTGGCCAGCGGATCAACCTCATCCAAGTACGCCATGATCTCCTGTTTAAAGGGAATCGTGACGCTGAAACCCGAAACGCCGTTCAAATCCACCTCGTAGCAAAAATTCGCCAGCGCGTCCGTCTGCTCGGGGGGAAAATCAAAAATCCGGTATTCCGCCTCGATTCCCGCCGCTTTAAAAGCCGCCCGGTGCAAAACCGGACTCAGGGAATGCTGAACAGGATGCCCGACAATTCCATAAATTTTTTTCATTCCTCCCACATTTTTTTACTCTCCAATTTATTTTCTCCCAGCAGTTTCACCATCTTCTCCACAATGTCTTCGTACGGGATGGTCTGCTGGCTGCCCTTGGCCATGTTGCGCAAAATGATCGTTCCTTCGCGCACTTCCACTTCACCCAAAATCAACGCGTATTCGGCTTTCATCCGGTCGGCGAGTGTCATCTGCGCCTTGATGGAATCTTTGCCCACGGCTCCCACGGTGTTGATGCCCCGTTCGCGGAGCTGGCTCAAAAGCGGCAGCGATTTCTTTTTAGCGACGAGTCCCAGTTGCGCCACAAACACATGCACTTGGTCTTTGTTCGGGGGCTTAATATCCGCCTCTTTCATGTAATCAATAAGCCGCTCCATTCCGGCCGCGTAACCCACCGCGGGAGTCGGCGCTCCTCCCATCAGTTCCACCAGTCCGTCGTACCGTCCGCCGCCGCCCGTGGCATTTTGCGCCCCATCTTTTTTACTCCAAAACTCAAACACGGTATGCGAGTAATAATCCAGTCCGCGCACCAGATACGGATTTTTTTGGTACGGCACTTTGAGTTCATCCAGATATTCCAGCAGGCGGGCAAAATGCTCTTTGCTTTCCGCGCCCATCACGTCTGAAAACTTGGGCGCCAGCGAAGCGAGGATCCGGCAGTCCTCCTCTTTGCAGTCGAGTAATCGCAGGGGATTTTTGTCTTTCCGGCGCTTGCAATCCTCGCACAAACTACGTTCTTTGCCGGTGTAATAATTCAGCAAATCCTCCTTAAATTTCACGCGGTCTTCCGTCGAGCCGATCGTGTTGATTTGTAAATTGAGCCGATCTGCCACTCCCAAATCCTGGTTGATTTTATAAGCCAAATAAATCACCTGGGCATCAATCGCGGCATCGCCTTCCCCCAGCACTTCAAAGCCGAATTGATGGAATTGCCGGTAGCGCCCGGCTTGGGGGCGGCTGTAGCGGAAAAAAGGCTCGATGTAATAAAGCTCCACCGGTTTCGGCAGCTGCTGCATCCCGTGTTCCACATACGCCCGCACCACGCCCGCCGTGTTTTCCGGGCGGAGCGCCAGCTTTTTGCCGCTTTTACTCTCAAACACGAACATTTCTTTCTCCACCACATCGGTGGTATCTCCCAGCCCCCGCTGGAAAACCTCCAGCTGTTCAAACACCGGCGTGCTGATCCGCCGGTACCCGGCCTGCCGGCACCGGTGGCGCACCACTTTTTTGATGAACGAAAAATAAAGGTGCTCATCCGGCAAAATATCGCGCGTGCCTTTGGGGGATTGGAAAAGGGGAGATGACATAAAAAGTAATTTCAACAGGGAAAGTGTACCACACGCTGTGGATAGACACAAACATCGTCACTGGCCTGACTAATGTTTTAGAATTTCAAACTTTAATTCGTTATTTCGAACAAGAATTTTAGCTATTCCCCCTATGGGAAAAGTGATCATGGGAGTCGTGTGCCCAAAATCAACATTGGCAATCACCGGAAGTGGATCCAACTCTTTTTTGGTTTTTACAATTTGAGTTAAGAGCGTTCGGGTCGTTTTGGAGGCGGGTTCAAATCGGCCAAAAACGATGGCTTTCACTTTTTTAAAATCCGGTTGATGGATGATGGATTGAAGATCCCGATCAATGGTAGCGGCGTGAGCTTCGAAGTCATCTTCTAAAAAGAGAATGCTGTTTTCAAGGTCGGGCATGAACTCGGTCCCCTGAAGCGCATTCAGTGTGCACTGATTGCCACCAACAATTTTGCCTTCCGCCTCACCAGTATTGATGACCCAGAAACCTTCGTTTTGTATAAAATGGCGATTTTCCTGATCGGCTGCCCATTCATCGTTGCTCCATTGCCGAGAGGGTTTTACTTCAAACGACTCATCTAAAAACAAGCATTTTTTGAAATAATCAAGCGTGTAATCAAGATCACGCTTGTTTCCAAAAGAGGCAAAGTGTGGCCCCGAATAGGTGACCAAGCCTGTCTTGGCGTGAATCGCGTTAGCAAGAGCCGTGATGTCGGAGTACCCGCAAAAAATCTTAGGATTGGCTTTTATAAGGTCATAATCAATGTATTTCAAAAGCTGATTGGAGTTAAATCCTCCGACAGCAGCAATGACTAATTGAATGGATTTGTCCTCAAAGGCATCTTGTAAATCCGACACGCGACTCTGAATCGACGAAGATTCGAAATCATTTATTTCATTAACGTGTTCAGAAAAACTCAACCTCAAGCCAAGTTCTTGAAATCGTTGAAGGGCAACCCGTTTCAGCTCTTCAGTTACCCAAGAAGTCTTCAGACTCCTGGCAGGTGTAATTACCCTAACGCCATCACCCATTTTTAATTTTGGCGGGATCATACTGAAAGATTATAATATAACCGCTTGCAAAAGGCTTATTTAACCTCCGCCGCCAGCACCAGGCCGTCGGTGCGGGGTTCCCACACAATGCCCGGTTTCACGGCCGTGATTCGCGAGGATTCAAAGAGGGGAATGGCGATCAGGTCATGCTGGGCCTGGGCCAGCACTTGCTGTAACAAGGCCAGCCGTTTTTCAGGATTCATTTCCTGGCGGCTTTCGGCGATCCAGCGATCCACATCGGGATTTTTATAGCGGCCGCCGTTGAATTCCCCGCGGCTGTCCAAAAAAGCGTCCAAAAACCCTCCGGCATCCCCGTCATCCGCCTGCCAGCCGATGATGAAAAGGGGTGATAGGTTTTTCCGGATCCGCGTGAGCAGTTGGTCCGCGGGCAGCGGGTTCGGCTGAACTGAAAAACCCGCCGTCCGGAGTTGTTTCGTCAGGTATTCGCTCAGTGTCCGGTAGGTCTCCAAAAAATCCAGCGAAATTTTTTCCACCCGTTTACCGAAAAGATCCTGCGCCATATTTTTTTCATCAAAAACAAAAGGCTGAATCGTGGGATTGTATCCGAACACGCCGGGAGCCACCAGTTCCGTCGCGGGCCGCACAAAATAATTCCCGATCGCCTCAATTTTAGCGGGATCAAAAAGCGTTCGAATCGCTTCCCGCGCCTTCAGGTCCGCGAGCCGCGGGTCATCCAGTTTAAACATCAGCATGTTCACCTCCAGCCCGTAACTTTTTTTCAACTGTTCCTGCGGGAGCTCCAGCGCCTGGTCGCGCGGGACCGCGGAAAGAATATCGATTTTTCCGTCTTCAAACGCCCGCCGCCGTTCCGTCCGGTCCGGCAGAACTTGGTACTCCGCATTCCGGTACACCGGCTGCCGCCCCCAGTAATCGGTAAACGCGGTGAGTGAAAGTAGTCCGCCCGGAATCCACTCGCGCACTTTGTACGGGCCCGTTCCCACGTTGCCCGGGCGTGTGATAAAAACTTTGGTCAGCTTGGCCAAGAGCAACGGATCGGGAGCCGTCGTTTCGATTTGAAGCGTAAAAGGATCCGTCAGGCGTATCGCTTTAAAAGTTTTTAATTTTTCCAAAACCGCCACCACGCTCGCCCCCTCGAACGGCGTGCCGTCGTGGAATAAAACCCCTTTTCGCATTTTGAATTCCCACACGGTGGGGGAAAGATTCCCCCACGAGAGCGCCAGCGCGGGGACGATTTTAAGCGTGCGGTCGAACGCCACCAACCCTTCGTACATATTTTCCGTGCGCGTGAGTGTGTCCAAATCCAAATGTTCCGGCGCCAAATCGGCAACCCCCGTGCTCAGCACCACGGCCAGTACCTCCGACTTGTAAGGCGAATGTACCAGGGGTTTGATTTTTTCTGTCACAAAATCCCGCTTTAAAAATCCCACAATCGCGAGCCCCAGAAGCAATCCGACCAGCGCGTTTTTTTTATTCATAAAAAAGTCCCACTAAACACTAACAGGCTTCATTATAACACGCTATTTTACCGCCGTTTTTCCCAATTCGCCTTTAGCCTCTTCCAGCGAAGCACACACCGAAATAATCTGAGTAATGCCCACCACCTTCAGGATATCCAGAATATTGGGCTTAGGGCTCGCGATCACCATTTTGCCGTTCTTGCTCATCACGCGTGAATACCAATCGGTCAGGTAGCCGATCGATTTGGAGTTCATGTAATCCAGCCCCGAAAAATCAAAAACCAGGCGGGGCTCCTTCATGCCGTCGATAGCGGCGTAGATTTTTTTCGCCTCTTCATCCACGTTGGTTTCGTCCAGCTGTCCGGTAAAACCGATCACCTGGGCGGGGAGGCCGCTGGCCGTCGTCTCCTGAAATGTGATTTGAACTTGAGCCATTGGTTCTATCTTAGATTAAAAATGAAAAATGATAAATTGAATTTTTAAACGGTCTCGCCGGTTTCCAGATTTTTAACCACATGCACAATCAGTCCGCCCATCGGATTATCCTTGAATTCCAACCGGTCTGTCCAATGGGAAACGATCTGGGCCAGCCCGCGTCCGCGGATGCCCATCATTTTGGCCGGATCCGCCTGGCGCCGCTCCGAAATCATGGCCGTCATTTCCGCCGCGGTTTTATGACTCACGCCCGTTCCTGTGTCTTCCACAAAAACCTCAATCGATTTTCCGCGCTGGCTCAAAAAAGTCACCGTGATGTATTGCCCGGGGGCCGAGCCGAATTCAATCGCGTTGTTCGTCAGTTCATCCACCACCGACTGGAACCGGTAAGCCCACTGCTCCGAAAACCCCGTCATATTCATCACAATGGTTTTGGTGAAGTCGCGCACGCCGGACATGAAGTATGCGTTGGTCGGCAAAATAATCGAGATTTTCACCGAGCCATCCCGATTGACCTGTTCGGTTTTAGTGAGCACACTTTCCTGAGCCAGGTGGCCAAGATCAGACGACGGCAGGGTTGAAGGTTCGTTCATAAAGGTCATTGAATCTTATTATTATATCAAAAATGACCCTTTCTTTCAAGTCCTTTATTGCAGATCGGCCCCCAGGATGAGCCGAATGGCCTGAGGAGGCCACAGCACCACCAGCACTTTACCGCTGATTTCGGAGAGCTGGACAAAAGGCGTTCGCTCTTCCGTGACGGGCGAAAGCCAGCTCCGCGAATCATTGCTGTGGTTCCGGTTGTCCCCCAGGACAAAATACTGCCCTTCCGGCACTGTAAAAGTATTGTTTTGGGTTTCCTGGCTAAAATAAGTGTGGTTCAGGTTTTCGGTATTTAAAAAGGGCTCCTGGACAACATGGAAAGAGTCGCCCCCGGTCGGCTTGAGGTAAACGCGCCCATTTTCAATCTTAATGGTATCCCCCGGAATTCCAACGATGCGTTTGACGAAATACTCCGGTCCGCCCGCGTCATAAATTCGCACCCGGTAAAAGGCCGAGGGGGATCCTTGGGGGATTGGAAAAGTCAGTACTTCGCTTTTCACCTGCTCCCCGGTCACAGCCGGTTCTTCCGTGGCTTTTTTCCACGACAATTCATCCGGCTCCAGTGCGGCGTTGGGCACCGGCATCACAAACACGCGATCCCCCGCGTGCACCGTGTCCCGGCAAAACCACCACTTCGCCAGCCAGGGGTTCTGGCAATAAATCGCCGTTTTGGTCGTGCGCAGAGCAGAAAAATCCAGCCTGGGTTCAGAAACGACTTTCTCAAACTTGGAGGGATATTTATTGGTGATCGGAGGGCGAAAAACAATGGGATCACCCCGATGCGGTTCCCCCAGGCGGTAGCTCAGCCGGTCGATCAGAATAAATTCATTGCTGGCCAAAGTGTCCGCCATCGAAGAGCCGATGACGCGGAAGGGGGAAATCAAAAAAGTCCGGATCAGCACCACCAGCACAATGATGATGACGGCGTTGTAAAGAATATCCAGCAGAAACAAAGCCACTTCCCGTAAAAAGCGTCGTGGTCCCGCTGCCGGTGGAATATTTTTTTCCTTTTTCATTCTGAAGGGCTTTCGATGTGCCGGGATTATAACCGAAACCCACTTTACAATCCAGGGTTTTTTTGAAATAATCAAACTATCAAAAACAAAAATAAACATGGGGTTTGAATGGATTTTTTTCGCGAAGCACCTCGAAAGAGGGGAAACTATTTTGTTCGCGATTCATCGTCATTGGATTCAGCTTTTAAAACCGGCGCTGGCTGTCGGATTTTTTGGCTTCCTCATTCCCTGGACGTTCTATGCCATTGGGTTCAGCACCGATGTCTTTTTTTGGGGAGCGGTGGCTTGGTCGGCCTTGGCGTACGCCGTTTTTTTAGTGAAGGTTTTTGAATGGTACGCCAACAGCATTCTCATCACCTCGGCAGGCGTATTGCAGATTCACTGGAAAGGTTTTTTCAGCAATCATGCCAGCCGTGTGGCGTATGAAAACGTGGAAGGGGGTGAATATGAGATCAAAGGTTTTTGGTCCTCCCTGCTCCGTTACGGCACGTTCACCGTGCGCCTGGGCAGTGGAAATCATTTCGGGCTTCATGGCGCGCAAAGTCCGGCTCATGCCGAAGAAAAACTCATGGAACTTCAGGAGGCCTACCTGCACGATAAAAACAAAAAAGACGTGGTGGGCTTAAAATCCCTGCTGTCCGATCTCGCCGTTTATCATCTCAAGCATAAAGAGTGAAAATCCTTCTCACGATCCTCCTCGTTTTTATCCTGGTGGATGTGCTGATCGTCGGCTATGTGCTCTACCGGCGGTTTCGCCGGAAAGTCAGCCAAAAAACCATCGAAAAAATCCGGATCCACTGGAAAGAAATTATTCGGGGTGAAGACCCGCGTCAGGCCATCCTGGAGGCCGATAAACTCCTCGACATGGCGCTCGAGGCGGTGGGCTATCGGGGTAATTTGGGGAATAAGCTCAAAGCGGCGCCAGGCCTTTTTTCAGATTTAAATGGCCTGTGGGCGGCCCATAAAATCCGCAACAACATCGCCCATCAGCTCAATTACCAGGTGGATGAGGCCAGCTACCGGAAAACCATGCTGTCTTTTAAAAAAGCCTTTCGGGATCTTAAAATATTTTAACCATGGTCTTGGGCATTACCGGAAAAAGCGGTGCGGGGAAGCACACGGCAGCTGAATTTTTCGCTCAAAAACAATGGGTCGTTCTGGATGCCGATAAAATCGCGCATTATTTGTATCGCCCTTACACGCATGTGTGGAAAACCATCGTGGAGCATTTTGGGGAGGGGATTCTGGGGAAAAATGATCTCATCAACCGGCAAAAACTCTCTCAAATTGTGTTTGATGAAAAGAATCCGGAGCAGGCGGCAGAGGAACGGAAAGCCCTCAATGCCATTGTGCATCCCGCCATTCGGGTTTATCTGGAAGAGCAAATTCATCGGCATTTTGAACGGAAAACCAATCTTGTCCTGGTGGCCGCCCTGGCCGAGGAGCTTGAACTCCGGAAGCTGTGCGATAAAATACTACTCGTCAAAGCCGACCCCGAAGTCGCCTTTAAAAGGATCCAGGCCCGCGACAGCATTTCCCGGCCGATGGCTGAACAGCGGATCCGGGATCAGGCCGAACCGGAAAACCCCGATCAAGTCATCGAAAATAACGGAACTTTACAGGAATTTTATCGGGCTTTGGCAAGAGTGAAATAGTGTTAAAAATCAAAGTCCTGTTTTATCAAGCTTATTTGCTTGGCGGGTCTATCTATAATAAGGTAAGCTACTTTCAAATAGTTTAAAAAACAAAAAACCATGGAGTACGAAGCCGTTATTGGTCTCGAAATCCACGCCCGCATCAAGAGTAAAACTAAATTGTTTTGCCGCTGCAGCAACTGTTTTTTCGACGAAGCTCCCAATTCCCACGTTTGCCCCATCTGCATGGGTTTTCCGGGAATGTTGCCCTTGCCCAACGCCGAAGCCATCCAGCGAGGGGTCAAGGCGGCGCTGGCTTTGGGTTGTTCAATTCCGGAATTTTCTAAGTTCGACCGCAAAAGTTATTTTTACCCCGATCTTCCCAAGGGGTATCAAATTTCCCAATACGATAAACCCGCTTCCGAACATGGCGCGATTGTCATTACCCTTGCCGATGGTTCCGGCAAATCGATTGGCATCACCCGTTTGCACTTGGAAGATGACGCGGGCAAGCTCATGCATACCCCCGCGGGCACTTTCGTAGATTTCAACCGTTCCGGTTCACCGCTCATGGAAATCGTGAGCGAGCCGGATTTGCGAAGCATCGAAGAGGCCAGCGCCTACGCCCGCCAGATTCAGAAGATTGTGCGTTATGTGGAAGCTTCCGACGCGGACATGGAAAAAGGGCAAATGCGATTTGATCTGAATATCTCCCTGCGGCCCAAAGGCCAGGCGAAATTCGGCACAAAAGTGGAGGTCAAAAATCTTAACTCTTTCCGCAGTTTAGAGCGAGCCCTTCGATACGAAATTGAGAGACAAAAATCCATGTTAGACAATGCTGGACACATTGTCCAGGAAACGCGCGGCTGGGACGATGAAAAAGAGGTGACGATTTCCCAGCGCAGTAAAGAGGAAGCGGCCGATTATCGCTACTTCCCCGAGCCCGATATTCCTCCGCTGGTCATCACGCGGGAAATGATTGAAGCATTGAGAAAGGAAATCCCCGAACTACCCGATGTAAAATCAAAACGCTATCAAAAAGAAGCGGGTCTTCCTTTGATCGCCGCGGAAGCGATTGCGGCCGATCCGGCGTTAGCTTCTTATTTTGAAAAAGCGGCGGCGGTTTCCGGCGCACCCCAAAAAACAGCCAATTGGATTCTTTCTGAGCTCATGGGAATCCTCCACGATGTAAAGGCAGGCATTTCAATGAGTCGGCTGTCCCCCGAAAATCTCGGAAAACTCGTCGGACTCATTGAACAGGGGATTATCACCGGCAAAATCGCCAAAGAAATTTTCCAGGAACTCTATGAAAAAAATGCGGATCCGGAAAAACTCATTGCCCAAAAAGGCCTGGCCGTGATGAGCGACACCGGAGAACTTGAAACAATCTGCCGCAACCTCGTCGCCCAAAATCCCCAAATTGCGGCTGATTTTAGGGCGGGAAAAGACAAAGCCCTGGGCGCGCTCGTGGGGCAGGTGATGGCCAAAACCAAAGGCTCAGCCAACCCAAAACAGGTGAACGATCTTTTGCGGGGATTTTTAAAAACTTGACATTTTTATTAAAAAAGAATACAATAAACCAATTGCGTAAAAAAATATGGCCAAAATAAAAAATCCATTACAAAAAAACCTAGGGCCTCCGGCCCAACGGCGATCCAGGTCTCCTGACAGGAGCCCCTGAATCGTTTTTTATTTTTATTAATTTTTTTAATCCAAATTCAAATGACTTCATCCTTTAAATCCTTTCTAAGGTACGCCGCGAACACCGCGGTGATTATCGTCGTCGTCGGGTTTTTAGTCCCCAGTTTATACCGGGCTATCAGGCAATTGCCCCCCTCCCACGCGGCCATCACGTCGGTGACCACGGCGGCGGGAGCAGTATCTAACACACAGAATATATTTGTCATTACCTTTAATGACGTGCTTCCCGTTCCGACGGGAACCTGCGACTTTGATGCAGGAGGCGCCCTGGCGAATGCGGCGAATACCTGCTACACGGGGAACCCCGGAGTCTTTTATTTTGTGAGCGGCGCTCAGCGAACCTCTGATTATATTGCCCGCGGTTCGGAGTTTTCCACAACCAATGGGGGCTCCTTTACCAATAAACAGATCGTAATGCGCGTCATGAATGGAGGATCGATTGTGAACCCCAACCCGGCGACAGACATCTTTACCATTACCCCCACCAACCTAACGGGGGCCACAGCGGTGGCAGGAGTGGGTTATTTGGTGGGCTGCAGCAGCAACTGTGTCGGTGTTACGATGGGCATGGGAGTAAACAATGTGGAATTAGTCGACTTGGATACCACAGGCGCCAACCTCGACGGGCGTGATTTCAAAGTCAACTGGACCCCCTTGGGAACTGCGCCTACCGGATTCAGTATGACCAAGGTTTATATTTTGCAGTCCACGGTTAGTCCTAATGCGGGTAATATTGCGTCGACCGGCTGCGGAGGTGGCCCCTGCCGTGAAGTCGGCTTTTTTGGCAATTATCAGCAGACAAATGATCAGCTGCCCCAAAGCCAGGCTTTTGATAGCAATAACGCCGTCTGGGATGTGACCAAACTCTACAAAGCCTGTGTGCTGACCACAGCCACATCGTCCACCCTGGATTGTTCTCCGGCGATGACCGTTGTTTCCGATACCGTTACAGATCTGACTGCCCCTTTCTTCACCGCTTCTCCGGTAAACCGCGGGGTGAATGGTTCGCCTTTGACCGTGATTGCCCGCCTTGATGACGAGCAAACCGCGGCCGCAAGCTTTACGGATGGCGCAGGAGCTCTCGGAAACGGATCTGCCCAAATGTTCCACGGAACAGGGCTTTCGACCAATGTTCACGCTACGGCGATTGCCCAGGCAAATTATTTGGTGCTGTTCAGTACGGGTGGCACCACGATGAGTACCGGAACCTATCCTTATTACCTCAGAGCGGCTGATGGCGCAGGGACTCCGAATGTTACTGTATTCACCGCCACGCCGGGCACTGCGGCAGCGAGTGCGGCCACGGATCCGATTACCGTGACTATTGGAGCCTCCGGCACGCGCACGGTTACGGTTAATGTGACGGATTTCGCAAACGCCTCTGTCACCGGCGCTTACGTATTCTTAGGAGGCTTGGGTCTTCCGGGGGTCACCTCGGGAAGCGGCCAATATGTTCTTAGCAATGTACCGGATGGGTCTTATGACCTTACGGTGGCCAAGACCGGTATTTGCCCCGTGATTGAGTTCATTAATGTGAATGGAGGAGATGTGACCAAGAATCTGAAAGTCAATTCGGGCGGATACTGTGCTAACTTTGGAGGAGGCGGTGGCGGTACAGGCGGCGCTCCTCAAGTGCTCTTTACAACTCCTCCGGGCAATGTGGCCCCCAGCGATTCAATTCGGATCGGGTACAATACCGCGCTCAGCCTTTCCACAGTGACCTCGGCCAATGTCACCGTGAGTTGTGGCGCATCTAATACCAGTGTGGGTGGTACAGTGACGTACTGTCCGGATAAAAATACACCCGGCTGTTCCCCCCTTTTCACCCAGGATCAAAATACGATTTTGTTTGTTCCTACTTCCAGCATGTCAGCGGGGAGTTGCGTTTTGAGTGTTAACGGGGCCGTGACCTCGGCCACCGGTCAGCCAGCGCCTTACACCTTCCCTTTCACCGTGGGCGCGGCCGCTTTCACCCAAAATGAACTCACGACCCACTTTGGCGATAGCGCCAAATACATGCCGCCTTTTGTGGAATCCTGTGTTCCCGCCCCGGGCATTACGGCCAGCGTGAATACCAGCGTGGTCTGCCGGTTCAATCAGACGATGAATACCACCTCCCTGAGCCCCACCAATGTGAAGCTCGTCAGCATGGCTAATAACCAACCCGTCACGGCCACGATCAGCGTGAACAGCAATGACCAAAAGACGGTGACCATTACTCCTTCCGCAACCTTGAGCTCCAATGCCCAATATGAAGTTCGCTTTTTGGGAGCCGTGGCCAATTCCAGCGGAGTGGCCATGCGTCCGGCTGCCGATGCTTCCGGTACTGGCTTTGTGTATCAGCTCAAAACCGGCACCACCACCGATTCGACAGCGCCGACCGCCACGAGTTCCATTACGACTGCCGCCACGAATGTGGCTGTGAACTCTGTTCCCCAGTTTAATTTCAGCGAACCGGTTGACCCCAGTTCCATCAGCTGCAGCAACATCACCTTTTCCCGCGGCTCCACGGCGATCACCAAAACCTGCAATTATGATCCGGGAACCAATGTACTCCAGATCATTCCCAGTACCGTTTTGCCGCCCAACACTTTGGTGTCCATCACCGTGAGCGGCGTCAAAGATCTGGTCTTCCCTGTAGCCAACCCCATGGCCAATAAAACCATCACCTTTACAACGGGCGCCAGCGATACGGCAAAACCCAGGGTGATTGAAGCGGAATTTGATGACTCCACCGGAAAAATTGTGATGAGCGAACCCATGAATGTGGCCGCTATTTCCACGGCAGACGGCTGGTCCGGAAGCGTTTTAAATCACGCAAACATCACCCTCACGGTCAACGGAGGATCTGATCTCGTGGGATCTGGAGCCTCCTTGAGCTGGGATGCCGTTCAGAATGCCATTACCCTTTCCAATCTTACAGGGCTTGCGGCGGGCAATCCTTATGTTCTGACCATCGCCACCGCGGCTCAGGATCTTTCCGGAAATGTCGTGGATAACGCCACCGTCAATAACGCCACCGTCAATGTTCTTAAAGGAAACGTCAAATCCAGCAGCCAGACCTTTGGCTCGCATGGCGGAGGAGGCATGTTTGGCCCGCCCGTATCAGGCGGAACCGTAGGCGGTGAATTTAAACCCCAGGGATTTGGAGCCTTTACACCCGAACAAATGGCCTTTGGAACCGGCGGTTCCGCCAATGCCCGCCCCTTCAACGCTACAGCGGGACAGGATGCGAACATATTCCAAATGCGATTCTCCCCCGGAGTGGTTATCGCGACGGGAAACCAATTTGTTTTCACGCTTCCACAAGGCACCGATGTGACCCTTGCGGTGGCAGACACTTTTTCCCCTTTCTCGGGTGACATGAATCAGGCGGGAGCCGGTACCGTTACGTTTGATACCACCTTTGATGGAGACGGAGTTCAGGTGGATGCGGTGGCCCGCAAGGTGACCGTTCAGATCAATGTCGGGAGCGGCACCCCGGGCGCCAATGATCAGTATGTAGTCGATTTAAGAGGCATTGTCCTTTCTTCCGTGGCCACGCCAGTCGGAACCTCCGGTCAAACCGTGGGAGTTAAAGTCCTCCAGTCGGGAGCAGCCGTTGTTGAAAAAACCACCGCTCCTTTTTACACTCAGGCCGGAGGCACGAATATCATTAACGTTACAGTGACGCGGTCGGGAGCAGGCTCAGACGGTAATGTATTCCTGCATGGCGGCGGACCTTTCGGCAGTCTGGATAGGAGCGTTACCCTCTCGGGTGGTACGATAGTCACCGCCTTCAATGGCCTCTCCGATGGATGCTACTTCTTTGGAACTGAACCTCTGGTGACCTTGGGCGGCACGGATTACAACGGCCAAATGGCTCCGGAGCCGGTTTGCGTGACCGGAGGACAAACCCAAAACAAGACTCTTACGCTGACCTCTTCCAGCAGCGGCAATCCCGCCGTGCTGACCGTCAAATTGGCCGGAATTGCCAACTTTGGCGGGGTGGATACCGACCTTTTTGCCGGATGCAATGGAAGCTTCTTTGTGAAGACGATTACCGCTCTGGGCGTGCCCAGCGGGAGCGGATACACCCTCAATTTAAACAAAGACGGACGCTGTTTTGTAGGCGTAGGACCTTCTATGCCCAAAGGAGGCGGAAGATCTACCAAAACCCTGCCGGGCGTGCCTCCTCAGCCAGCTGAACTGATTGTGAGCGGCACCGGGGCTTCGGGAGCCACCATCACCGCCGGCGCCAATTTACCCGCCAGCACCAGCTTTAACGCGACCACCAAAACCCTGACCTTCACCTTTGCCAGCGCCACCAACAGTGTCGCAGGCACGGTCAAAGATGGGTCAGGCACCGGGCTTTCCGACGTCAACGTCTTCATCCATCAGCAGGGATTCGGGGCTCCTATATCCGCGGTTACGGATAGCACGGGCGCCTTCACGCTGGCTCTCTCCAACTTGGGAGGTTATGAAATTTGCGCCGCCAAAAATGGCCTGCCCCCCAACTGTGACCAGATCCAGGTCAATCCGGATGGCTCTGATGTCGGAACCGATCCGGACATTTTCTTCAAAGGCAAACAGGTCACGGGCAGTAATCCTTTGGTGATCAACCTCAAAAAATCCTCTTATACCATTTCCGGGAAAGTGCTGGATGCTTCCAATAATGTGATTGCTAACGCCCCGATTTTCGCCAATGACGCGAATGGGGCCTTTGTCGGCGGCTCCACCGACAGCACCGGCAGTTACATCTTATTCGTGGATTCCGGAGTCTGGACCGTCCGGTCTGCGCTTCCTCCGGATAAAACCGATACCTGCGGCACCTTCTCGCTCAGCGTGACGGTGACCACCGCCAGTCAATCCAATCAAAACCTGACCCCCACGGCCGGCACCTGCTACACCCTTTCCGGAACCATTTCGGTGGGAGGCAGCAACCTGGCCAATGTGCCGGTCTTCATCGATGAATGGGATACCACGAACGACCGTCCCGCGGCCAATGGCGTGTTCCGCCCCACCTCCACCAATTCCAGCGGCGCTTACACCGCCAAAGTACTGGGCAGCAAGACCTACCGCATCGGGACCTTTGACCCCACCTACGGGGAACTGAGCACCACCAAGGCCGTGGCTACGGCGGACGTGAGCGATGCGAACCTCACCATCGCTTCCACCGGTGTCATCACCTTCGCCTTTACGGGCGGCACCTCCGGCATGAACGCCTTTGTGGAAGTCAAGAAATCAGATAACGCCAAAGTGCGTTCCGGCAAACCCAAGAATGGCCTGGATAGCAACCTCGCCATGACCGTTCAGGCCGGCACTTACAACTACTTTGTGAATGTGTTCGGAATCGGTCAGTTTACCGGCAGTGTTGCGACGGGCGCTACCGCCACCATTAATCTGGCTTCCTCTTCGCTGAATACACTCAGCGGAAATATAAAAGACGGAAATGCCGGCGGTTCAAATAATCTGGCCGGAGTACTCGTTACTGCCAAAGACACCACCACGGGCTTGGTTTCCACGGCCCTCACGGATTCCAGCGGCAATTACAGCCTAAAGACAAAACCCGGAACCTATCAGGTCAGCGCCGCCTTATCCGGTTATAACCCTGCACAGACCCCCGCCAATGTTACCCTGAGCGCCGATACGGCTAACTATGACTTTGGCGGAGCCACTCCCGATCAGCAGGCCATTACCAAATCCGGCCGGGTGATCAGCGGGACCATTTATAAGGCCGATGGCAGCACGGCGGTGGGTGATGGGTATGTGACGGCCACCAACACTTCCACTTCCAGCGTCATCAGTGTCCCCATCAATCCGGCCACAGGCGCCTACTCCATCCCAGTCACCGATAACAGCTCCTGGACAGTCGTTGCCAAAGCGCCCGGCTTTGACTCGGGAACCGTCTCCGGAAACGTGAGTGTGACCACGGCGGATGTCGCCAGTAAGAATGTCACCCTGACCGCCAATTCGGCTAAAAATTCGGTCAGCGCCAGCAAGGCCGTTGCCGCGGATACCGGAGGTTCTGTGGATGACACCCAAAATACCGGCATCAAAATAAATGCCGCAGGCGGAGTGCTAACCACCGCGTCGGAAGACGTCACGGTTTCCGTTAAAAAGAGCTTCACGGCGCCAAGCTCGGCCAACTACACGCCGCTGGCCGATGCCGCCTTTGATATTTCGGCTAAAGGCAGTGAAACCATTAAGAACCTCAGTGGGAATGCTGAAATTCAGCTCAACTACACCAGCATGGTGGCCTCGCTTCCCTCAACCGTGACGGAAAGCCAATTGCAGGTGGTTTATCTTTCTCCCGAAACCGGTGAATACGTACCGGTGGAAGGAGGCTGTACCGTGGATGCCACGAACGACAACATCACCTGCCAAACGAACCATTTAACCACCTTCTCGGTTGTTTATCCGAAATCATCTTCCACAACGACGAGCGGCAGTTCACAACACCGCGACTATACAACGCAGGTGGCTGATAGCACCACCGTGAGCAACGGATCGGGTGCCACCACGGTCGACGTGGTCAATACCGCCGCCAACACCACCACGAGTCCTGTGGCCAACACCATCCGTACCACCATTGAACATGGAGGAACGCTCAGTCAGCCGCTCCAGTTGGATCCCCATATGCTGACGGCCGCTGCCGATAAAACGGAAACAGCCGATTTGACCGGAAACGCTACACTGACACTCAAGCCCAGTCTGACCGCCACGCTTTCCGTCACCTTCCCCGAACAAACCCATATCACCGCGACCAGCGCTTGGACCGGAGACATCAATCCTCCGGTGGTCCAGCCCAAGTCCGTGATCCAGGAAAGCACGGATTATGAAGTGCAGGGCGACCGCACCACCCTTAAACAGGCCGAGGTTGAAAGTGTGATCAGTGTGGGCTCCAAGAGCTCACCGCTCACTTTCTCGGCTCCGGTTTCCGTCACCATGCCGGTCAGCCTGCCCGATGGCAGTGTGGTCAAGGTTTACACGTCCGAAGACGCCCTCTTGTGGGCGCCGGTCGGTCAGGATTATGTCGTGTTGAACCATCAAATCACCTTCAGCACCGATCACTTCAGCTACTTCGCGGTCGTTTCCAAAGGGGAAACCCGACCCGTGGCCGGTGCTGCGACGAACGCCGCCGCATCCAAGTCCATTCCGGTAGTGACTATCCCGTTTGTGGATGTCGCGAATCACTGGAGTAAAGATTTTGTAAGCAAGCTCTATGGCCTGAATGTGATCACAGGCAGGGCTACCCACTTCTTCCCCGATCAAAATATCACCCGAGGCGAATTGGCCAAGATGGCCGTCCTCGCCTTTGGGTACGAAGTCCCTGCCAAGGTGACGGCGGCGCCATTTAAAGACGTCAGCGTGTCCTCCCCGTATGCCCCCTACATTCAGGTGGCCAAAGCCAAAGGCATCATCCAGGGCTATACCAGCGGCTACTTCAAACCGTTGAGCTCGGTGAACCGGGCTGAAGCGCTGAAGATCCTGTTCACGGGAGCCAAAGTCTCCATCGATCCCAACGCCAAAGTCTCCTTCTACGATGTCTCCAAGGGCGCCTGGTACTACCCCTTTGTGGCGTATGCCAAGCTCAAGGGCATTGTGGCCGGTTACGCGGGCTCGGTGTTCCGGCCGGGGGTCAACGTGACCCGTGCGGAAGCCGCCAAGATGATCGTGCAGATACTGGAAATGCAGTAAACTTAGGTATTCCCCAGGAAGCCCCGCGTCACTCTGACATGGGGCTTCTTTTGTAAATGAGTGTCAATGGTTTTTCAGAGGAAAAAATGATATAATAAATTGAGAATTTAATTTAAAATTTGTAATTTAAAATTATGCCCCTTATTCCCACCGTCATCGACAAAACCCCCCAAGGCGGGGAACGCGTGTACGACATCTTTTCGCGCCTGCTCGAGGAGCGGATCATTTTCTTGGGGTCTGCCATCAACGATGACGTGGCCAATGTGGTGATCGCCCAGCTCCTGTTTTTAGAAAAAGCCGATTCCACCAAAGACATCACTGTTTACGTGAACTCTCCGGGCGGCTCCGTCACCTCCACGCTTGCCATGTACGACACCATGCAGCTGATTAAATGCGACGTTTCCACGGTGTGCCTTGGCATCGCGGCCTCGGGCGGTTCCATCATCCTGATGGGCGGCACCAAGGGCAAACGCTTCATCCTCCCGCATTCCGAGGTCATGATCCACCAGCCTTTGGGCGGCACCGAAGGCCAGGCCACCGACATCGCCATCCACGCGGATCACATCATCAAGACCAAAAAGCTCCTGAACGAAATGATCGCCAAACACACCGGCCAAAAGTTCAGCCAGGTGGAACACGACACCGAGCGCGACAAATTCATGACCGCCGAAGAAGCCCTCAAGTACGGCATCGTGGATCACATTGTGGAGCCGAAGAAGAAATAGCCATTCAATTTATTTCCACGAACTCTCCCGTTTGTTTATTTTTGCGAACGTTATCCCATTGAAAGTAGCGTCCATTCATAGCGACATAAACCCCTTTTGGAAGCGTTTGTACAAAAGCAAGCGCACTGCCAAGATTAAAAAGCCCATCGGAACTGCCGAATTTGTAAGGAATCATTGCACCCGTCAGAACAATGGTTTTGCCTTTCACTTTTTCAGCTAGCGCGCGCGCTTTCTACCATGGTATCAGTGCCATGAGTGACAAGGATCCTATCTTCACTGGTTTTGATGCAATTCTGTACGATCACTTCTCGATCCTCTTCGGTCATATCCAGACTATCGATCATCATCAAAGTTCTCATATCCAGCGGAATTCGAGATCGTCCGACGGTAAGTATTTCCGATAGGTGTGTATCTTTGAAAAAGAGTGAGCCTGTAAGCTCGTTATACTCTTTATCGAAAGTGCCGCCGGTCACAAAAACCTTAATTTTCATAAGCTTATTTTAGTGTTTATTGCTTTGTTAATCCAGCTTAAAATCGCAACTTTGCTATACTATCGGCATGTTCAAGCTCCTCAAAACTTCCGGGCAGGTGCGCCGAGGGGTTTTAAAAACAGCGCATGGGACGATTCAAACCCCTTTTTTTATGCCCATTGCCACGGCGGGGGCGTTGAAGGGGCTGCTGCCGAGCGAGGCGCGGGAGCTGGGCGCGGAAATTTTGCTCGCGAACACGTATCACCTGCATTTGCGGCCGGGTGAGGAGTTAATTAAAAAAGCCGGCGGGCTCCATAAGTTCATGAGTTGGGACGGGCCGATCCTCACCGACAGCGGCGGGTATCAGGTGTTTTCACTCGCTAAAATCCGAAAACTCAAAGAGGATGGCGTGGAGTTCCAATCACACCTGGATGGCAAGACGATATTTCTGACGCCCGAAAAGGCCATGCAAATCCAGGCCAAACTCGGGAGCGACATTCACATGGTGTTGGATGAGTGCCCCGCGGCGGATGCCAAACGGGATTACGTCGAAAAATCCCTGGCGCTCACCACCGAGTGGGCCAGGCGGAGCAAAAAAGCGGCCTCTAAAAAATCACTCGTATTCGGCATCGTTCAGGGCGGCATGCACGCGGACCTACGAAAACGTTCGGCAGAAGAGCTCAGGGGCATTGGATTCGACGGCTACGCGATCGGCGGCTTATCCGTGGGTGAGCCGCAAAAGACCATGCTCAAAATGATCGACACAACACTCCCACACCTCCCCGTTGATAAACCCCGCTACCTGATGGGCGTGGGCACGCCCCAGGACATCCTGGAGGCCGTGGAGCGGGGGATCGATATGTTCGACTGCGTGCTGCCCACCCGCAACGCGCGCCACGGGCATCTGTTCACGTCACGAGGGGTGGTGCGCATCAAAAACGAAGCTCATGCCAAATCCCTGAAGCCGCTGGATCCGGATTGTGCCTGTTACACCTGCCAGCACTTCACTCGGGCTTATTTGCGGCATCTTTTCATGTCGAACGAACTCCTGGGCCTGCGTCTGCTCACGCTTCACAACGTGGCATTTTATTTGAATTTGATGAAAGAGATCCGGCAGGCCATAAAGAGCAATCGTTTTCAGGTTTTTAAAAACTCATTTCTAAGAACGGCCGGGGAAACCGATTTTCGCAGCGGAGATGTCTGAGGAGGTCCGATGAACATCGGACCGACGAGTTTCGACGCAAGAAAAGCGGCTTTCCCGGACGTTCGATAAGCCAGCCAGGCACGGGCAAAAGGTGAGTTAGCGCTTTGGAAGAGCCGGTTTTTGGGTTTCTCCTCCCAGCAATTGCCCCAATTGGCTGAAGTCAAAGCTTTTGAATTCCTCAAATTGAGATTGGATGTTTTTCAATGAACTGAAATCGAAATTTTTGGCGTACCGGTACAAGTACACACTTCCAATCACGGGCAAAACCACAAAAACCAGGAAAAAGAAGAAAGAAATTATGCCACGAAACACGGCCCAGTGATAGGTGCGCCTGGCGTAGCGGTAAAGCCAATCAATTTTTTCTTCGGAGGTTAACGTGGGCTTGGACATGTTAAAGGGGTTTAAGGATTTGGACATTGGCTTCACGCACTTGTTTCTCGGGCATTTCCGAAGGGGCGCCGAGCATCAGGTCTTTGGCCTTCTGGTCTTTGGGGAAGGCGATCACTTCGCGGATGTTGGGTTCGCCCGCGAAAATCATCACGATGCGGTCAATGCCAGGGGCAATGCCGCCATGGGGAGGCGCGCCGTACTTGAAGGCTTCGAGCAGGTGGCCGAACCGGCGCTCGGCATCTTCAGAGGAGATTCCCAGAAGTTCAAAGATCTTGGCTTGCAAATCGGCTTCGTGAATACGCATGCTTCCGCCGCCGATTTCACAGCCGTTGAGCACAATGTCATGGGCCACCGCGCGGGCGCGCAGAGGATCGGAGTCCAGGAGCGCGCGGTCTTCGTCCATCGGCCGCGTGAAGGGGTGATGCTTGGCCCCCAGACCTCCGCTTTCCGCGTCACGCTCGAACATCGGAAATTCATTCACCCAGCAGTACGCAAAAACGTTGGGGTCGCGCAAATTCAACTTGTCCGCACACGCCAACCGAACCTGCCCCAGCGCGTTACACGCGGTTTCAAATTCATCGGCTCCAAAAAACACCAGATCCCCGGTTTTAGCGCCGACCCGTTTGGTGATGGCTTCAATTTCCTCCGGCTTCAGGAATTTTAGGAGAGGGGACTGAATGCCTTCGGGCTTGTACTGAAAGTAAGCGAGCCCTTTGGCGCCATGGGTTTTAGCGACCTCCTCCAGTTTGTCGATTTCGCTCCGGGGCCATTCTACAGCCCCTTCCACGCGGAGGGCTTTCACCACTCCTCCGGCACTCACGGCGCCCGCGAACACTTTGAATCCGCTTTTGGCGACCGCGTCCGAAACATCCACCAGCTCCATGCCGAAGCGGATATCCGGTTTATCCGAGCCAAAACGCTCCATCGCCTCGTGGTAGCTCATCACGGGGAAGGGTTTTTTGAGGATTTTCTTCTCGGGTGCGAATTTTTTCGTCAGGTCGAGAAGCAGCCGCTCCGTCAGCTCCATGATGTCTTTCTGCTCCGCAAAACTCATTTCCACGTCGAGCTGAGTGAATTCGGGCTGGCGGTCGCCGCGCTGGTCTTCATCGCGGAAGCAACGGGCGATCTGGAAGTATTTATCCAGCCCCGCCACCATGCAGAGCTGTTTCAATTGCTGGGGGCTTTGCGGCAGTACAAAAAATTTCCCCGCGTACAGGCGTGACGGCACCAGATACTCGCGGCTCCCCTCGGGCGTGCCCTTGATCAGGATCGGCGTTTCGATTTCCAAAAATCCCTCGTCGCTCATAAAATCACGGATCAGCTTGACCATGCCATGCCGCAGTATCAAATTCTTTTGCATCCGCTCGTGGCGCAGGTCCAGATACCGATATTTCAGGCGAAGCTCCTCGTTCGCGACGACGTCCTGGTCGATTTCAAACGGCGGGGTTTTGGCGGCATTCAAAATTGTGATCGCCGAGATGGTCACCTCGATGTCGCCAGTTTTAAGATTCGCGTTTTCCTGGTCCTTCGGGCGTAGCCGGACTTCCCCCGTCACTTTTAAAACGTACTCCGGCCGCACCCCTTCCGCCGTATGCCACGCCTTTTTTTCGAGCTCCGGATCAAACGCGATCTGCGTGAGCCCGTACCGGTCGCGCAAATCAATAAAAATCAGCCCCCCATGGTCTCGCCGTCGGTGAACCCAGCCGCACAGCGTCACCGTTTTTCCCTTTTGTTTCGCCGTCAGTTCGCCGCAGGTATGGGTTCGGAGCATAAAAGATTTTTTACTCAACCATTTTAAGGGAAGTAACAGGGTGAAGCAACCTGTCATTGACTTTTCCTTCGGATTTGCTATTATTTAGTTGCAAATGGTCGCAGGGTCATTTGTTATCAACAGCAGAATCCCGCCTACGCGGGATTTTTTGCGCCCGGTTTTATTTCCATTCTCAGAAGTTCGTTTCGGAAATCCACCAGATCAAAGTAATAACTGCTCGCGGGCGGTAGCTCTTTGGCGATATGTCCTTTTCTCGAAAAAACAATCGTATTCTTTCAGTGGCTTGGTCGTGAGTTTGAACTCCAGACCTTTTTTTAAAAAACCAAGGAATCTATTGTGGCTGTCCGACCCAAAGCTGGCTGAATAAAATCGAATATTTTTAAGATCACAGCTTTTATCAAAAAACTGCTTGAATTTTTTGTAGTCCACGCGCCAGTGAAACTGGTCAGCCGTACGGTCTTTTAGGTCGCCTGCAACGTCCTTGATATTGACCCACATGCTTTTTACGGATTGCTCCAGATTAGCGGCATCAATGAAGATCATCACTTTGCCACGGGCTGCCCCTGAAAATTTTTCTAAGAAACCGTTCCCCATAGTCATTTTTTACTCTGAAATCATAGTAAACTTTTGTTTAAATGTCAATCAAAAATCACTCTTAGGTTCGCCTAACATGCCAAACTTCGTATAAACAGGAGAGTTGTACAAAATGGCTCACTTGCCCTCCGCAAAACCGCTGAACTAGTTCCGCGAGCTCCTTCGTTGCTTCCTCCACTTCTCCGCGGGTCATGGGCGGCAGGCCTTCGATTTTGAGCGTCATACGATAACGGTTATTCCTAAAATCCCCTCCAGCTCCTTGGCGCTCACGGGGCCGGATCGGAGGATACGGACACGGTTTTTTTCGGGCAAAATCACCGTCGAAGGCACGCAATCCGGATCCATTTCCCCTTCGAAAATCAAATCCGGTTTCGCCTTTTTATTTTTAAAGCATTTCTGGATTTCTTCATGGCTGCAGCAAAGCGGCTGGCCAGAGAGATTTGCGCTCGTGGTAACGAGCGGCCCCCTGAACGCGTTCAGCAAATCCTGCGTGAACGGATCGTACGGAATCCGAATGCCGATCAAATCCGTTTCCGGGAAATACCACGGGGGGATCGCCGGCCCCTTGGGCAGTAAAATCGTCACGGGCCCCGGGAGTAGCTTGTCACAAATCCCCCGGGTGAAAGCCGTCAGCTTGGCATAGTCCTTCAGCCGAACCTGGAACGCTGCTGGCAGCATAATGCTCATCGGCTTTTTGCCATCGCGCCCCTTGATGGCCTGAACTTTTTTAACCGCTTTTGGGTTCATCAAATCCGCGGCCAATCCAAAGCAAGTGTCCGCGGGATGGGCAACGACGCCCCCGGCTTTGAGCGCTTGGACGGTCTGACGAATGTTACGAGGGTTGATGTCGAGTAGTTTCACGAATTCACCCTAACAAATTTTTCTTCCCGTCTCCAGTCGAAATAAGTTTGATTCATCACGCTATGCGGAACTTTGGCTTCGATGATTTTCACGCCCTTTTTTCCTTCCACTGAGCGAGTGGCCCTGTTGTCCGTCGGACTTCCCGGTATGAAAAAGATATTGAACTGAACATTTGGGTTATTTTCGATAGCTTTTGAGTAGCACCAGTTGATACGTCCGCCATAACTCGCGTCCAAAAAATCAATGCGATCCAATCTAAAGTCAGATTGTGCGATATGGACGAGCGGTGTACCACCAGCACTGTGGCCCTTGGCTGTGCGGGACCTGACGTTAATTCTATGTCCAAATTGCGTTTGGATAGTGTCCAATACTTCCGCATCTAGTTTTGTTATGTCATCTCCGCTTTCATTTCCCTTTCGCATCCAATCCGCGTCGTAATTTAGCCCCGGAAGTTTATGGCCCGGCTTGGCGCGATGCCCGGCGTTTAAAGGGTAAACCACAACGATGTTTCGACCTTCTCTGCCCATTCTTTGCGCGGTGGTAAGTACTTGGTTTAGGCGATTACGTCCAGGACTTTTATGCTCCGGATCCTCCAGGTTAAAACCAACAATATTACTCCCCACCCCATGAAAATGATAAATCAATTCAACGGGTTTAGTGAGGTCAGTGCCTTTGGGAATGTAAATGGCCACTTCGCGGTTACCATTTCCAGAAAGTCTCCCGGCCCACCGCCTGCCTTCTACTTTGCCCAGGGCATCTGCAAGGCCAGGTTGGACGCCACTTTCAATGGTTAATTTATCTTCTTGAGGACTAACCTGTTCGCGCAAAGTTCCTAGTCTAGTAGCCGCTTGTCTTGCAGCGTTCCGTACTCGCTCAGCAACTTCGGCAGCTAATCTATTTTCAGTTTCTATCGCCGCTTCAGTTGAGTTATAAGTGTTCTTTCCAAACATTCCATCTTGCCCTTTGGAATTATCAACTTGTGGGAATCCCAGTTTCTCCTGCAAATCCAAAACCGCCCGGGTCAATGCCCGATCGTTTGTAAAATCAAAATCAGGAGCCAGGGGAACTTTGTTCCCTTGTAACAATTTTTTGAATCCATCCGCATCCACTCCTTGGCTGGCGAGGAACTGTCGGGATAAACGAGCCCGAACTTCCATCGGTTTTTCACGGCTATTCAATACGCTTTCAACGTATTCCGCATGAGGAATCAGTGATGGTGATTCGGTTAACGACATTCTGAACATTATACCATTTTTTTAGATTTTTTGCAATTCCAGAAGGCCTTGAAAACAGGAGGGGAATCCATTAAAGTCTGATGGAAATGAATTCCCACTTTTTCAACCCCTTCGTCTCTTTATCTCAAAAACGGTAATCCCGCAGTTGCGGGATTTTTTTTGCATGAAAAAGCCATCCATCCACAAAATTCTTCTTCTCGGCTCTGGCGCCCTCAAAATCGGTGAGGCGGGAGAATTCGATTATTCCGGTTCCCAGGCCATCAAAGCGTTCCGCGAAGAAAAAATAGAAATAATTCTGATCAATCCCAATATCGCCACCATCCAAACCTCCGAAAAGTTTGCGGATAAAGTCTATTTTCTCCCCGTGACGCCGTATTTTGTGGAGCAGGTGATCAAGAAAGAAAAACCCGATGCCATCGCCCTGAGTTTTGGCGGCCAGACGGCGTTGAACTGTGGTCTGGCGCTGGAAAAAAGCGGCGTTTTGAAGCGCCATAAAGTCAAAGTGCTGGGCACGCCCGTCCGCTCGATCGAACTCACGGAAGATCGCGAACTCTTCAATAGGGCCCTCGGTGAAATCGGCGTCCACGTGCCGCGCAGTGTGGCGTGCACCACTATTCCGGCGGCCCAGAAAGCGGCGAAGCTAATCGGTTACCCCATCATGCTCCGGGCGGCGTTCGCGCTGGGTGGACTCGGCTCAGGCGTGGTTCAAAATGAAAAAGAACTTATCAGCCTGCTTCAGGTGGCTTTTGCCACTTCGCCCCAAGTACTCGTGGAAGAATGTCTGAAAGGCTGGAAAGAAATTGAATACGAAGTGGTGCGCGATAGCGCCGACAACTGCATCACCGTGTGCAACATGGAAAACCTGGATCCGCTCGGCATCCACACGGGGGAATCCATTGTGATCGCGCCGAGCCAAACCCTGAACAATCACGAATACCAAAAACTCCGGAACATCGCGATCAAAGTCATCCGGCATCTCGGAATCGTCGGCGAATGCAACATCCAGTACGCGCTCGACCCGACCTCCGATGAATACCGGGTGATTGAAGTGAACGCGCGCCTGTCCCGTTCCTCCGCGCTCGCCAGCAAGGCCACGGGTTACCCGCTCGCGTACGTGGCGGCGAAGCTGGGGCTGGGTTACCGGCTTCCTGAGCTCAAAAACGCGGTAACCCAGCGGACGAGCGCTTGTTTTGAACCGGCGCTGGATTACGTGGCGCTCAAAATTCCCCGCTGGGATCTGAATAAATTCCGCAAAGTGGCCGAGCGGATCGGCACCGAAATGAAGTCCGTCGGCGAGGTGATGGCGCTTGGGCGCACGTTTGAAGAAGCCCTGCAAAAGGGCCTGCGCATGATCCAGATCGGCGCGTTTGGCCTGACGGCCCACCCGTTTACGTTTGAAGACTTGAAAGAGGAGCTGAAGCACCCCACGCCCCGCCGGATTTTTGCCCTGGCGCAGGCATTCGAACGCGGGTACACGGTCAAACAGATTCAGGAACTCACCGGAATCGACCCATGGTTTTTATCCAAAATAAAACACATTCAGGCTTTGCAGAAAAAACTCATGGGCCTGGGTGAACTCAAAGCCCTTTCCCCCGACGGGATGGCCGAGCTGAAGCGAAACGGCTTTTCCGACAAGCAAATCGCCCTCGCCCTCAAAACTGACGAAAGGATCGTCCGCGCCGCCCGCAAAAAACAGGGGATTATCCCCGTCGTAAAGCAGATCGACACGCTCGGCGCTGAGTTTCCCGCCAAAACCAATTACCTTTACCTCACCTACAGCGGAAACAAAGACGACGTGGCAGATTCCCGCCTACGCGGGAATGACAAAAAGAAAAAGACCATCGTGCTCGGTTCCGGCCCGTATTGCATCGGATCCTCGGTGGAATTCGACTGGGGCGCCGTGAATGCCGTCAAAACCCTTCGTAAAAAGGGCCACGAGGCCATCATGATCAACTATAATCCGGAAACCGTGAGTACCGATTACGACGAGTGCGACAGGTTGTATTTTGACGAGCTGAGCCTGGAACGGGTGCTCGACATCGCGGACAAAGAAAACCCCAGCGGTCTCATCCTTTCCATGGGCGGGCAAATCCCCAACAACCTGGCGCTCAAACTCGCCGCTGCGGGAGTCAAAATTTTGGGAACGGACGTCAAAAACATCGACCGCGCGGAAGACCGCCACAAATTCTCCAAACTCCTGGACACGCTCAAAGTCGACCAGCCCCTGTGGAAGGCCTTCAGCCGGATTGAAGAGGCGACGGAGTTCGCCGATCGCGTGGGCTACCCGGTGCTGGTGCGCCCCAGCTACGTGCTTTCCGGCGCGGCCATGAGCGTGGCCCATAACCACGCGGACCTGGAGGCGTATTTGGGCAAAGCGGTCAAAATCAACACGGAAGCCCCCGTCGTCATTTCCAAATTCGAAGTCGGCGCGCGGGAAATCGAAATCGACGCGGTAGCGCACAAAGGTCAGATCCTCATTTTCGCGATTTCCGAGCACGTGGAAAACGCGGGCGTCCACTCGGGCGATGCCACGATTGTGCTGCCGCCCCAAAAAACCTACCTCGAAACCATCCGCCGCGTTCGCCAGATCGCCAAAGCCATCGCCCAGTCGCTTCAAATCACCGGCCCCTTCAACATCCAGTTTTTGGCCAAAAACAACCGGGTGAAAGTGATCGAATGCAACCTGCGCGCCAGCCGCTCCTTTCCGTTTGTCAGCAAAGTCACGCGCCACAATTTCATCGAGCTCGCGACGCTTGCCATGCTGGGGCAGGCCGATCATTCCAAAAAATACAACACGCTCGACCTCGATTACGTAGGCGTTAAATTCCCCCAATTCTCCTTTCCGCGCCTCAAAGGCGCCGATCCCGTTTCCGGAGTGGAAATGGCCTCTACCGGCGAAGTCGCCTGTTTTGGCGATGACCTCGAAGAAGCCTTCCTGAAGGGGTATTTGGCCGTCGGCAACCGCATTCCAAAAAAGAATATCCTTTTCTCCGTCGGGCGCATGGAAGACAAGCTCGACCTCCTCGACACCGCCCGCCTCATGGTTCGCATGGGTTACGAGTTATTCTCAACCGAAAACACCACCCGGTTCCTCCGCGAAAACGGCGTCGCGGCCACGGTACTCCACAAGGTTTCCACGAACAAGAGCCCCAATATCGCCGAGTACCTGTCGCAGGGCAAGCTCGACTTGGCGATCGTCATTCCCCAGCACTACGCGCACGACGAAATGACCGACGGCTACACCATCCGCCGCAAAGCCGTGGACATGAACATTCCCCTCATCACCAACGTCCAGCTCGCAAAAACTCTTTTCCGCGCTCTCGACAAATACAAAATCCAAGATTTGAAGATCAAGGATTGGGGGGAATATAAAAATTGAGGTTGACGATGTGATATCACTTTGATATCATCGAGGCGAATTAAGAGCATTCCAATGACCAATAGAGACAAGCGATTTGAAAGAATTGTGGCCGCACGTGAGAAAGAATATCCGTTCGAAGATATTAGGCGATTTTTGGAATATCATGGGTATGAGGGGAGGCAAAAAGCTTCTTCACACGTGACCTTTCGGAGAGAAAAATGCGACCCAATCATAATTGTGGTGCATCACAATCATGTGCACCAGTTTTATATCAGGCGCATGCTAAAAATTCTAACTAAACAACATCTCTTATGAAAAAAATCACATTAGAAAAAGTTTATCCCCATAGCTACAAACTTGTCATCACTGATTTAAGCGGAGGACAAGAAAAGGCTTTTGAAATCTATGTTCCCGCTTTTAAAGCTCATATTTTTGGAGACACTATTGCGGAAGCACTGAAGGGGTATATGCAATATTTTGATGAAGAAGTCGAAATTCGCAAAAAAAAGAAAATTGCAATGCCAAGGCCCGATTATAAATCCGATGAGATAAAACAAGTTCCCCTCAGATTATCTGAACAGATTTATCAGGGGATTTCAGCAAAAGCGAAAAAACAAGGGCAGTCGTTCAACAGTTTTGTCGCTCATCTGCTCGAAAGGGTGCTGGTTTAAAGTTGTTCGCTCAGGATTTGTAGAATTTTTTTAGCACATTTTCCAAAACATCCGCCCCTCTTTTCGCCGTGGCCATGTCTAAAATCAGAGGAGGGGAGATGAGCAGATACAGCGTTCCATCAGGTTCATTCCAGCTTTCCAGGTACACTCCGGCATCCAGGCAGGCGCGTTGGAGGGCGGAGGCATCTTTATTTTTCAGGGAAATGCCGATCAGTAGCCCCAGGCCGCGAACTTCTTTGATGCCGCTCACCCGAATTTGACTGATGCGATCCAGCAAATACTTCCCAACTTTGGCCGAATTGTTCCACAATTTTCGGTCGAACAGTTTTTTAACATTCGCCAGTGTTGCCGCGGTGTTCACGGGCGTCCAGCCAAAGGTGGCGTAATCGGGGATGCCCTGGGATTTTTGATAGACTTTTTCGGTCACCAGCGTGGCGCCCATCGCTCCGTACCCACCGGTGAGGGACTTGCCGAGGCACAAAATATCCGGCGACAGATTCCAAAGCTCGGAGGAGAACCGTTTGCCGCAGCGCCCAAAGCCGACCGCCACTTCATCCATGGCGAGTAACGCTCCGTATTTTTTGCAGAGCGCCGCCACGCGCGGGTAAAAATTCGCAGGGGGAATAAAAACCCCCGCGTTGCTGAAAACAGGTTCACTCAAAAAGGCCGCCACATCGCCCTGCTTTAGATAGCTTTCCAGCATTTTCAGCCCTTTGGCAGCCGCTGCGGGCGAAGAGGGGAGCGGGATTTTTTTGCAATGGGGGATTCCGGGACCTATCCGGCGACCAATGGCGTTGCCCACCGACGCGGCGCCGTACGTGTGCCCATGATAAACGCCCTCCACCGAAACAATGGTGTTGCGTCCGGTTGAAGCCCGCGCGCATTTGATGGCAAATTCCACCGCCTCCGATCCGCTGCAACAGCGGTAAACGCGGTTCAGCTTTCCGGGCGCGTGTTTTACCAAAAGCGTGGCCAGCTTCTCCCACTTTTTCCATTGCAGCGTGGGCGGCACATAAAGCGCGTGTTTCGCCTCCGCCATCACAGCTTTGGCCATTTCCTTATTTCCCCATCCGTGCGTGCCCACGCACCAGCCACCTGCAAAGTCGATGTATTTTTTGCCCTTGTCGTCAAAAATTAAACAGCCCTCACCTTTTACAATGGTGATAGGGAGCGCCCACGAACAAGCGATATGAGAGGTTTTGGAAGCCATGGGGACAAACGCGTTATTTCAGCAATTCCTTCACCGCTTTACTCACCATGTTTCCATCCGCTTTCCCCTTCACCTTGGCCATTACGGCGCCCATGACCTTTCCGAAATCAGTCGGAGTGGCTGAAAGCTCCGCGATCGCCTGTTTCACAATCTCTTTCAGCGTGTCTTCGCCCATCTGTTCCGGCATGTAAGTCTTGAGGATCTCTATTTCAACGCGTTCTTTTTGGGCCATGGCCTCATTGCCGCCCTTGGCGAACCCTTCCGCCGCTTCATTCCGTTGCTTGATGCCCTTTTTGATCAGATCATGCACCACTTCATCCGTAGCCGTTTTATCGGCTCCGCTCGTCTCAAATTTCATGATTTCCGCCTTGAGCATGCGCAAAGTGCTGGTTTTCAATTCTTCACGCGCTTTCATGGCGGCGGTTAAATCAGTGATGATTTTTTCTTTCAGATTTTGCATACGCCGTCGGGGGTTAAACATTTTTTGGGATGACTCAGGCGTCCACGGGTTTTCATCGTGCGCTCGAGCCGCCGGAAGGCCAAAATATAAGCGGCCTGCCGGAGCGTGGAATTGAATTCCTTCTGTATTTTCAGCACTTCCCGCAGGGATTCCGTCATCACTCGCTTGAGTTTACTTTGCACCTCCTCGCGCGTCCAGTAGTACTGCGTTTGATTTTGAACCCATTCCAGGTACGAAACGCTCACCCCGCCCGCGTTGGCCAAAATATCCGGGATCGCGGGGATTTTCCGTTTCGCCAAAACTTCATCCGCCTCGCCCGTCACCGGCCCGTTGGCGAGCTCGAGGATCAGTTTGGTCTTCAGGCGTTTCACATTCGTCCGCGTAACCTGATTTTCCATGGCGGCGAGCACCAGCACATCGCAGGGCTTTTCCAAAATCGCTTTGGCCTTCACCGCTTGCCCGGGCTGGGCTTTCGCAACAGTTCCATGCTGTTTTTTCGCCGCCGCGACAGCCGTCAGATCCAGACCTTTGGGATTGTAAACCCCGCCCTTGCTGTCCGAAACCCCCACGATCCTGTAACCCATTTTATGCAGAATCTCCGCCGCGTGCTGGCCGGCATTGCCGTATCCCTGAATGATCACCGTGGTATTTTCGGGTTTCTTTTTTCCGCCCAAATACTCCGCCAGCACATACGCCCCGCCCTGCGCCGTGGCCGTGTCGCGCCCCACCGAGCCGCCCACTTCCAGCGGTTTGCCCGTCACCACGCTCGGCAGGTACTCGCTGGCCAGCCGGCTGTATTCATCCATGAACCACGCCATCATCTGCGGCGTGGTGTATAAATCCGGCGCCGGAATGTCGTGGTGCGGCCCGATGATGGGGAAAATCGCCTGCACGTATTTGCGGGTCAGGCGCTCCAGCTCGCATTCGCTCATTGTTTTCGGATTGCATCGCACGCCGCCTTTCCCTCCGCCAAACGGGATATTCGCCACCGCGCATTTAAAAGTCATCTCCGTGGCCAGCGCCTTGATTTCTGCCAGATCCACCTCGGGGTAATACCGGATGCCGCCCTTAAACGGTCCCCGGATATCCGAATGCTGCACGCGGAACCCCTCAAAAACCCGTATCGTCCCGTCATCCATCTCCACCGGAATCGAAACTTCCAGCACCCGTTGCGGATGCGACAAAATCGCCAGCGCCTGCGGATCCAGCTTCATCAGCTCCGCCGCCTTTTTAAGATTCCGGAGGGTGTTTTGGTAGAAGTTCATGATAACTCAAATATACCACAACCAGTTGACTTTTTCTGCCACTTTGATATACTAAAAACATAAACACAAGCGTGTTGCCTGGCAACACCCCTTGAGTGTCAACACTAAAACTCCTCCATTTACTTGGACGGGGTTTTTCTGTATGATTCTGGAACGCCTGGTAGAGGGGGTGTAGCTTAGTGATTAAAGCGCTTGTGTTTGACACTCAAGAGACGCGGGTTTGAATCCCGTCACCTCCACCAGGCGAACAAAATTGGAATTAATTCTTCATTAGTCGCGGCATCCTCTCATTAATCCTCGTCGTCACCTCGTAATTGATCGTCTGCGACCATTCGGCGTGCATTTCCGCCGTCACTTCCTCGCGGCCTTGGCGCCCCAGGAGCACCACTTCGTCTTCCAGCCGCACCTCCGGGATACCTGTTACATCCACCATGAACATGTTCATGCAAATTCGTCCGGCGACCGGGGCGCGTTGCCCGCGGATGAGCACATGGGCCCGGTTTCCGAGCTGCCGCACGTAGCCATCGTAATACCCCACGGGCAGTACGGCGATTTTCCCATCCCGTGGCATTGTATACGTGCAGCCGTAACCCACCAGCGCGCCTTTTTTCACCTCCTTCACCTGAGCCACGAGGGTTTTCCAGGTGAGCGCGGGGCGCAACTCAAAATCCCGCCGCGAAGATTGGACCGCCAGACGCGTTTTTTCACTCGGCCAAAGTCCATACCCGGCAATGCCAATTCGCACAAAATTAAAATGAGCTTCCGGGAAAATCAGGGTCGCCGCCGACGAGGCTGCATGGTAAAACCTGGGCGCCATTCCGGCCGCTTCCAATTGCCGCTTCACCTCCTCAAATCGCCGGAGCTGATAGAGCGCGTAATACGAATTCATCCGATCTTCCACGTTGGCAAAATGCGTTGAAACGCCGACGAGATGGAGTTTTGGGTATCGTCGGAGTAGGGCCAGCACTTTCGGCAGATCTTTGGCACTCACGCCCTGTCGGTGCGTACCCGTTTCGATTTTCAGGTGCAGGCGGGCCGGGTGGCCAAGTTTCCCCAGCGCCCGTATCGTTTCGGCATTGTAAACCGTCAGGTCTGCCTTAAGTTTTATCGCTTCGCCAAGCTCGGAAAGAGGAGTGTATCCCAAAATCAGAATCGGAAGTTTCACGCCTGCTTCTCGGAGTACTGCCGCCTCAAAGAGCGCGTTCACACATAAATAGTCAGCGCCGGCTTCTTCAAAAACCTGGGCACACTCCACCAGCCCATGCCCATACGCATTCGCCTTCACCACGGGAGCGAGCGCAACGCCTGTCCCCGCCACGCGCCGAAAGGCTTTTAAGTTTTGGTTTAAAGCCTGTTTGGAAATTTCAATCCAGGTCAGCATGACATTAGATTAACAGAAATAAGCGATGACGAGCGAACCGGAGGATTCGAATTTTTGATGGCGAGGTGTCTGAGGAGGTCGCCTGAGGCGACCGACGAGTTCCGAGCCAAGAAAATTCGGAACTCCGGCGAGCGAATAGCGAATACAGAATCCTACAAGAAACAGGCGGACACTTCAAATAGGAATCTTCCGGCTCACCCATTGAATTAGCGAGAAGCAATCGCCGTATCTCCTCGGATGAAGAGCGGCTGGTCGGCGCGCACCATCATTTTGATGGAGGGATCGTTCTGCAGGGTATCGAGCGACTTCACTTTGGCGATTTGCATGTCCCAGACTTCATTTTCCATCAGCAATTTACTGCGCTGAAGTTCCAGCGTTTTTAAAGCATAGCCCTTGGTGGCGTTCAGGTTGGAATGCACCAGGTACGCCAGGCTGATCATTCCCACCAGAATCAGCGTTACCAGAATGAGCGAGGTGATACTCAATTCAACCCGTTGAGACAACGTTTTTCGACGCATGAAGTTCTCCGCGTTATGGGAGGCCCGGAAAGCAGATGACATAGCTTGATGAGTTTGAAGGGGCTGGTTGAGGTTGATCATTCGAGCTTTTCAGCCACTCGCAGTTTCGCGGAACGCGAACGCGGGTTGGCCGAGACCTCAATACCCGAGGGTATTATAGGTTTTTTGGTTAAGAGATAAAGCCTTTTTGTGAAATTGCATTGACACAGTGGTAATTCTTTTGGACAGATACACTCTCGGGTGAAATGGCGAAATTTGTTTTTGACGATCCGGTCTTCGAGCGAATGATAGGAAATCACTGCGAGCCGGCCGCCGGGGGCCAACACTTCCACTGCCTGATCGAGCGCTTTTTCCAGCACTTCCATCTCCCGGTTTACCGCGATGCGGAGGGCCTGGAAGGTGAGCGTGGCGGGGTTGAGCGTGCCGCTGAATTTCGCGGAGCTTCGGATCAGTTCCGCGAGCTCCGTGGTGGTGCGGATGGGTTTAATTTTGCGCGCCTCCACCATCTTCCGCGCAATGGATCGGGCCCGTTTCTCCTCTCCATAGAAAAAGAAAATGTCCGCCAGCTCCGCCTCAGAGTACGTATTCACGATTTTTTCGGCGGTGAGCGTTTGCCGGGGGTCGAACCGCATGTCGAGCGGACCCTCTTTGTTGAAAGAAAATCCACGCTCCGGGTCATCCACATGGGGGGAGGAAAGCCCCAGATCCATCAGGATGGCATCGACCGGGGCAAAATCATGTTTTTGGACGTTCTCGGTCAGCGTCTCGAAATTGTCATGGACGTAAGTAATTTGCTGCTCGTAGGCTTTGAGGTTTTCTTGGGCGGTTTTGAGATTGTTCTCATCCTGTTCGAACGCCATCAGGCGCCCGCCCATCCCGATCCGCTTCAAAATCTCTAAACTATGGCCTCCCAGTCCCAGCGTGCAGTCAATCACGTGCCGTGCCTGCCGGCAGGCAGGTGCATCTGTCCGAAGGTTTAAAAGATCAAGGGTTTCGGCGAGTAGTACAGGCGTGTGAATTGGCTTAAACACGGCCAAAAGCCCCTATTGCAAGGGCTGGAAAAGAGGTAAAATGTGCAAAACTTGTGTACAAACTGTGCATATTTGCGAGGTCTTTCTTTTTGTTTTTGGGCTTACGCTAGCAATTTAATCCGTATACAAAATTTGGTCAACAATTTTCCGACATTGAACTCAAAAAAGAATCAAAAAGTGCATACATTTTTTATACAGCCATATCATAAAAAGATTATAAATAAGCCATTTTAATGCATTTTTTAATCGTGAATAAAAATTGAATTGCGATGATCAAATAATATTTTATAAATTATGTTGTCGTTCAGTGGGTATTTTGTATAAAATTGATTAGGCTACTTATTTTCGTTTGCACTTTCGGTGGAATTATGCTAAAAATACCCACTACAATTAAATAATTCAATATGCCCCATCTAGTTTTAGCAAGTGGAATGCGCTGTAGTATAACGGCCGCTCAAATCAGAAAGCTTGGTAGCCGTCGAGAAATTGCTGAGGGGGATGCTGATGGAATGTCAACCAACATAGGGCTTGTTGGCGCAGAAGGACTTGAGAGATATGACGAAGCAATTAGGCGCATTAGGGGTCGAGCCGGTTCTGCTTTGGCAACACACAAGCTCGTGCGTGATGAATTGTTTGGTTTTGTAAGTAGGCGTTTTCAGCGCATTCTGTTTGAAAGTGGATATTCGGCATTTCCGCCAACGAACGCCTAAAATTTTTTATACGAAAGTAGCTTTAGGCTTGAATTGATTGACAATTGATCGATCAATTGATAAACTATTAGCAGATCAATTAGATTCAAACTATTTTATGAGTCCTACCCAATTACTCACATCCCAAAGAATTATTTCCACGCGGGAATTTCAGTCTAAATTCGCGGCGATGGTAGAAAAAGCGAAACAGGATGAAACCTACTATCACGTCGTCCGGAACAGTAAAAGCCTGGGCGTATTTTTACCAATCGATTTTTGGGAAGACTTACTGGAAGACATCGAGGCCTTGCAATCCCCTCGATATCTTGCTAGTATCAGGGAGTCGCGCGAACAGGCGGCACGAGGAGAATTAGTGGACATTGACGAAGTTTTTAGGCATCTCAATGAACAAGAGAATCCAATTCACGCCAAAGGCAAGAAAAAATCTAGAAAAACTGGATTTTAAAATTCAGCGGAGGATTTTAAGTAAGCTTTATTGGTTCATGGAACAAGCTGATCCGCTCTTTTTCGCCAGATTTCTGCGTGATCCGGAAATGGGGGGCTTTCGTTTTAGAATTGGGCATTATCGGGTTATTTTTGATGTGGCTGGAGGAGATATTTTAGTTCATAGCGTCGGCCATCGAAGTGAGATTTACCGAAAGTAATTGCCCCGCATTCGTTTTTCCATTATGATCTTCCGCGATGCATCACTTCAAAAAATACAAAAACGGCCTCAAGGTCATTACCACCCCGATTGAGGGAACCAAATCCGTCACGGTGCTTTGCCTGGTGGGCGCGGGTTCGCGTTACGAGCATAAGGCGATCAACGGGATCTCGCATTTTTTGGAACATATGTTTTTTAAGGGGGCCAAGCGTTATAAAAACGCGGCGGAAGTTTCCTCGGCCATCGATTCGGTTGGCGGGGATTTCAACGCGTTTACGGGGAAGGAATACGCGGGCTATTACGTAAAACTCGCGGCCCATCAAAAGCAAATCGCCTTCGACGTGATCGGCGACATGATGCTTTCCGCCACGTTTCTGCCTGAGGAAATTGAAAAAGAGCGCGGCGTGATCCTCGAGGAATACAACATGTATCAGGACACCCCGATGTACCAGGTGGGCTGGGATTTTGAAAAACTCCTCTTCGGCGACCAGCCTATGGGATGGGACCAGATCGGCGAAAAAGACATCATCAAAAAACTGACGCGCCAGCAATTCACTGATTATAAGCACGCCCTCTACACGCCCGACAACACCGTGATCAGCGTGGCGGGGAATGTCACCGAAAAAGAAGTGGAAAAACTCGTGGAGCAATTTTTCCCCTTTGCCGATGGCACGCGGGCGTTTGAGTATTTGCCGTACCAAAAACATGAGAAAGGCGACCGGGTGATCGCCCAGCACAAAAAAACGGAGCAGGCCCACCTCATCCTGGGGGCGGAAGGAGTGTCGGCTCGGCACGCGGATGAATACACCGAAAAAGTGTTGGCGGCGATTTTGGGCGGCAACATGAGCTCGCGCATGTTTCTGAACGTCCGCGAGGCCAAGGGGCTTTGCTACTACATCAAGAGCAGTACCGACGACTACGCGGATACCGGCGTCATTTCTACCTCGGCCGGAGTGGATGTGGCGCGGATCGACATGGCGATTGAGGGGATCCTGGAACAATACGCCCTGATCATGAAAGAGGCCGTGGGCCCGGCGGAACTCACCAAGGCCAAAGAATTCATGAAAGGAAAAATCGTTTTGCGGCTCGAAGACAGCGAGGAGTACGCCCACCTGATGGGCAAGCAGGCGCTCCTGTACGAAAAAATTGAGGACGTGGAGCCTATTTTGAAAAAGATCGATGCCGTGACCTCCGAAGACATTTTGCGCCTCTCCCGTGAACTTTTTGCCGAGGACCGCTTGCGGCTGGCGATCATCGGCCCGTATGATAAACAGGAACATTTTAAAAAGTTACTTCATTATTAATTTTTTATGGAACGCACACTCGTTTTAATTAAACCGGATGCCGTCCAGCGCGGGCTGGTCGGAGAAGTCACCAAGCGCTTGGAGCAAAAGGGCTTAAGGCTTGTGGGCATGAAGATGATGCATTTGGGGGAAGCGGTGATTCTGGAGCATTACGCGCACCTGAAAGACAAACCGTTTTTTAGCGGGATTAAAAAATTCATGCAGTCGACGCCCGTGGTCGCCCAGTGCTGGGAAGGGGTGGAGGCGGTAGAGGCTGTCCGGATTCTGGTGGGCATCACCAAAGCCCGCGCCGCCGGAGCCGGTTCCATCCGCGGGGATCTCGCCATGAGCTTCCAGTGCAATGTGGTGCATGCCTCCGACAGTGTGGAAAACGCCAAAAATGAAGTGGCCCGATTCTTTAAAAAAGACGAACTCTTCACCTACGACAAAACCGAGTACATGCACGTGTATTCGGACGATGAGAAATGACACCCCGTGTCATTCTGAGGAGCAGAGCGACGAAGAATCTCCTCAGTTACGAGGAGACTCTTCGGTCGCCTGAGGCGACCTCAGAGTGACATGGGCTATTCAGAATAAAGCAGCGTGATTTTAAAAACCCCTAGCGCATCCTGTTTAATGCCGATGCCGATGGTTTTCCAGTTGGTTTCCCGGAGCGCGGGATTAGCGGAGATTTGGTCGAGCGCGGCCGCGAAACTCGTATTGCCCACAATGTACGTGCCGACCCGCTGAGTGAAGCCCGCTTGGGCGACGGCGTCAAAAAGGGATTTTCCATCCGGGCCGGTGAAAGAAAAGAAATTCTTCTCGACCATGGATTCACTCCAATGCTGGGCCAGGGAATGGAGCACCGCGTCCGGCGTCAGAGAGGTTTCGCGGTTTTTATTGAGGGCGGTTCGCACCGTTTCACGCAGGGAATCCAGGTTTTTAAGGTCAAACGGTTCTGCCGAAAAAAGTTGCACAAAAAGGAAACTGCCGTCTTTGGCGCGGCTGATGCCGATGCCCGCGCGCGTCCACTCGGCGTTCATAAGATTTTCCCGGTGGATGGCGCTGCGGAGCAACCCGTATTCGGCCGATTCCAGCGAAAGGTCTTTGGCCAGGTTTTCAGAGACGATTTGGGTGATCCCAAAGTTTTTCCGCAAATCGTTACTGCTCAGGCCATCCGGGTTCCAGTGGCCAAAGTAATCGTGCGTGCTCATGTCCTGGGCACGCGCCTGCGCGAGGGAGTTCAGAGCGGAATCCAGCTTAACCGCTCCGCGGCCCTGAGCCTGGCGATCTTGATTGATCCGATTCATAAACGGAACGCGCAAAGCCAGATCGTCGCCTGGCGGAGCGGGCTCACGCGACCCCAGTTCCCGGACATTGGGCAAAATCGGAAAACTCCCCGGGGGATACAGCGGCAAATTCAGCACCGCCAGCCCCTCCGCGTTGTTGATTTCGATGAAGTGAAGTCCGGCCTGCCGCGTGCGATAATCAAAGGTGAGCGAGGAAGTATCGGGAGGGAAAATAGAAATCCCGTTTTTATTTTTGATGGGCTGAACCCCGGGAGCCGTCAGGGGAACCGTAGCCACTTCCCCGGTGGGCAAGATCACCGCCGCATCGGAGCGAAGGCTGGTTTTGGCTTTGAGCGGGATGCGGATGAAATCGCCCTGACTGGCAAAAGAAGTTAGCGTGGGAACCTCCACCTGTTCCAGTTCCAAAAGCAAGGCGTGGTGTGTGACCGCCGAAAGCGTGAGCGTGGCGGGGGGGCTCCAGCGGATCGTATCGGCCAAAAGAGGGGAACGGGCATCGATATGGGCGCTCCGGAGGTGAACTTCGATCGCCCCTTCTGCAAATTCGCTGAAATCGGAATACACGGCTTTCCACTCGGAAAAATCGTGCAAAAGGATCCGTTTAAAATGACTGCCCTGAATTAAACTCAGCTGGAAAAGATTGTCGCTCCCGGCAGGCCAGGTGAGCGCGGTTTCGCCCTTGTTCAGATGGACTTCCGGAGCGGCGGGGGGAGGAAGATCGGGAATTTCTTTTTCCTGGAGGCACGCGTAGGAAAGCGCTTTTACGGGCACGGCCACGCTGGAGCCCGTTTCCCCCGGCAGTATACCGAGTTGCCAGTCCCCGGCATGGGGGAAGGAAACATCCACCGCGAAATGTCCGTCGGCCGAAAGGGGCGCCTGGAAAGGGAAGTGATGGTCATCTGAATCAACCAAAAAAGCGGTCATGAGGGAAGCGGCGCTGGAAGAGAGCTGGCCCGTCAGGTGCAGCACTTCTTCGCTCACCAGCCGGTTGGGGATGGCCTGGGTGAGAGTGACTCCGCTGAACGTATCCGGGGAAATCCATTGCAATTCATTATCTTGCAGGCATTTTTGGGGAACAGCGTTGAGAGCCGCAAGAGGAACTGGGGGAGTCGCCGCCGCCGGAGGAGCGACGACAGCCGACGCCTGGATTTTTTGGATCGTCACCCAGATCACCCCGCGGGAAAGAGGGGCGATTCGCTCAAACGCGGCTTTGGAAAGATCCAGAATCCTCTGCGAATCCCCGTACGGCCCCCGGTCATTCACCCGCACGTCCACCGATTGGCCGTTTTCGGTATTGGTCACGCGTAGCCATGTGCCAAAGGGGTAAATCCGGTGGGCGGCCGTTAAATCTGACGCGTCAAACACGTCGCCGCTGGCGGTGGTGCGCCCATGGAATTTATCCCCGTAAAAACTCGCTTTGCCGTATTCATCGGTTTTTGGTTTTTGCCGGATCCGGTACAAGAATTCCGCCAAAAGTCCCCGATTCACCGGGTGATCCGGATGGACGCTGTCTTTTCCCTGCTCATCCAAAAGTCCGATAAATTTCGCGTAATCAAAATACGGCGCGAACCAGGCGTCGGTGGGAACATCAGCAAAAGGGGTCGCGGCGGCGGGTTTAACCTCTATGCCTTTCGCTTCGATGAGAATTTTCAGGATTTCAGCGAGGTTGATCGGATCTCCCGGGCGGAAAAGACCGGTGGTGGAATCGCCGCTCACGATTCCCAATCCCTTGGCTTTGGCCACGTACTTGGCATACCACACGTCTGCGGAAACATCTGGAAAAGGGTTGGTGGGTTGGGTTTCCGGCACAAAAATATCCGAACCCAGCAAAATGATTTTAAGCGCCTCCGCCCGGTTCACGGTCTGTTCAGGCCGGAACGTGTTGTCGGGATACCCCTGAATGATTTTGGAATCCAATAGCGACTGGATCGCCTGGTAATGCGGATGGTTCGAGGCCACATCCGAAAACACTGTCTCCGCCCGGGCAATCGGGCCTTCGAGCAAGAGGAAAAACAGAACAAGCCATACAAGGGGGCGGCGGAAGGACATGGTTGTATTAAAAGGACCGTCTGATTATACTCTATCTATCTTGTTTTTTCCATGCTCCGTAATCCAACCCTTTTAGGCATTGTTTTGGCCACCCTGCTCGGGTGGGCGTCGTGGACGCTCGTCCTCCTCAAAATGTCCCCCTTTGTCTCCGGGAATCTGGCGCTGGCCTTTTTTTATTCGAGCCTGATCCTGGCTCTCACCGGCACTTTTTCCCTGCTCCTTTACGCGCTCCGCTGGGGATTTGCCTCGGAAGAAACCGCCCCTCATTTTGGAGTGACCCTGCGCGAAGGATTCCTTTTGGCTCTGATGATCGCCATCGCCCTGGCCTTCGAGCGCCTCCGCGTCCTCACCTGGTGGGATGCCCTGTTGCTTTTGGCCATCGTGCTTCTGCTGGAATTCTACTTTCTGGCGCGGGATTAAAAGGGTTCGAAACCAAAAGTTTCTGGCTTCTCAATCACCGCCTTGATGAATTTTAAAAATTGCTCTACATCAGCAAGATGATCGCACAGGATGGAATGGATTTCCTGAGGGGTTACATCGGCATAACCATGGACCAGCCGGTTCCGGTAACTGGCCATCAGAACGAGGGTCGTTTGCGCGAAATCAGGAGAAACAATTCCTTTTTCACCAAGTTTTAAGGCAATGTCACGATAAGTCGTCAGTCCTTTGGCGGCCCCGGGGAGGCGTGAAAGCAAATGATTGCCGATATTAAAAACCCCTTCCAGAATCCGGTGCAGGCGGTAATTCGCGTCCCCAAAGTAGGGCCCTTTCGCAAAATCTTTCAGAGGCATTTTAGTCGTTTCACGAAGCGCTTCAAGGTCTTCCTGAATTCCCTGGATTCGGGGGACAATCGCGTTTTTATCCAAAGGAGCAGGGGTCATATCATAGCCAGCGTTATTTTTTCCTGTTCGCGGCGGAAAGGCTCAAAATCCGCGTATCGGATCGTGGCCCTTTCTTCAAAATCCGCGCGGAATCCAGGTGATATTTCCATGAGCACCCGCCCTGTATCACGCGCAGCGATCGCGTAGTAAAGCGGAGCCGTGTCGAGCAAAACAATGTCGATCAAAAGAGGTTTTTTAGAAGTTATTTCCCGGCTCACCGCGGCAGCCAGAACGCCGTACAAAGCATTCTGAAGTTCGCCAGGATTCTTCAGTCCCTTTTTTTCTTTCATCACCACCGCAAAATCAATATCACTGTCCGGCCTGTTTGTCTTTAAAGCCCGTGAACCGATCAGATAAAGAACCCCCACTCCGAGCTTTTTAAGTTCCGCCTTTGATGCTTCATTCAAACTGAATTCCATGAGCTTATTATAACATAAGCTATGGACATGGTGGGCGTGTAACTAAAATAGCTCTTTCAAATAATCCACCAATTCGGTGATCTTCACCCGATCCTGCTTCATGGTATCCCGGTCGCGCACGGTGACGGAGTGGTCGTTTTGGCTGTCAAAATCAAACGTCACGCAGTACGGCGTGCCGATTTCATCCTGGCGGCGGTAGCGTTTGCCGATGGAACCCGTGACGTCGAAGTCCGTCGTAAAATGAGGACTCAATTGCTCCCATACTTTCTTGGCTTCCTCATTCAGCTTACCGGAAAGTGGCAGGACGGCCACTTTAAAAGGCGCGATGGATTTGTTGAGGCGAAGCACCACGCGTGGCTCCATTTTCCCCGCGGCATCCGGCACCATTTCTTCCTCGTAAGCGGAGAGTAGCACCATCAGCACCGAACGCGTGAGCCCGAACGTGGGTTCCAGCACATGGGGCGTGAGTTTTTCGTTCGTCTCCGGGTCAAAATACTGCAGATCTTTTCCGCTGTGTTTTTGGTGGTTGGTTAAATCAAAATTGGTGCGGTACGCCAGGCCATAAAGCTCCTTCCATCCGAACGGGGTTTCAAATTCAATATCCACGGTGCGCTTGGAGTAATGCGAGAGTTCGTCAGGCGTGTGCTCGCGGACGCGCGTCCGTTTTTCATCGATTCCCACCACGCCGAGCCAGCGGTGCATTTCTTTCAGCCAAAATTCAAACCACGTTTTCCATTCGCCCTCTTTCACAAAATATTCAAATTCCATCAGATCAAACTCAAGCGTGCGGAAAATAAAATTCCCGGGCGTGATTTCGTTACGGAAAACCTTACCCACTTGAGCGATGCCGAACGGGAGTTTTTTGCGAGCGGATTCCTGGATCAGCTTGAAATTTACGAACATCGACTGCGCGAGCTCCCCCCGCAAATAAACCGGTTCAGTGTCGTTGGCCACCGGACCGATGTGGGTTTGGAAAAGCAGGTTGAAAACCCGCGCCGGCGTGAAATCCTGTTTTTTACAATCCGGACATTTGATTTTATTTTCAGCAATGAGCTTGTCCAGGTCTTCCGGCTTCAGACCTTCCACTTTAATATTTCCCACCGCTTCTTCAATCAAATGGTCGGCCCGATGTCGCGCTTTGCAATTCTTGCAGTCCACCATGGCGTCGTTGAAACAGGCCACGTGCCCCGAGGCCTGCCACACTTTGGGATTCATCAGGATGGCGGCGTCGAGTCCCACCATGTCGAGTCGGCTGGTCACAAAGAACTTCCACCAGGCGTCCTGAATATTTTTCTTGAGCTGAACTCCCATGGGGCCGTAATCCCAGGAATTCGCGAGGCCGCCATAAATCTCCGACCCCGGGAACACGAACCCGCGGCGTTTGCAGAGCGACACGATTTTGTCCATCAGGTTTTCCATGCCCTTAACTTTACTGGATTTCGCTCCCCTCATCAAGGCAGCCTAAGGACGAGTCGGAGTTCCGAATTTTCGAAGGTGAGGTGTCTGAGGAGTCCCGAGAACTCGGGACGACGAGTTCCGAGCCGAGTAAATTCGGAACTCCGACTCGTCCGGTTTCCAGATTTTTTAAAAGATCCCCTCACGCCTTTGCTCATGAGGGGATCTCAACCGTAAGTATGGGAGGGCTGGACTAAATCGGTTGCAACGCAAGCCGCTTCAGAGTCGTGGTTCGTTTTCTCTGATAAGTCCGATAGCCGAGGAAGCTGGCCAGCATCAGGAGGAATAACGAGAAGGCGGATAGAGGGCCGGTTTGGGCCAAGTGGTAACGCCGTGTCGGGCCACCCGCATGAACGGGAGCTGGCGCCAGTTGGAGTTCAGGCGCTTCGCCGGTATGAGACAGGCGTTCCGCCAGGCTGGAAGGCAAAGAGGGGTGACCGGGACGGCGCATTAGACGTAGGCCGGCCAGGAAGTAGGTTTCGGTTTTATCTCCAATACCTTTGTACGTCAGGCCGTCCTGCGACACAGGGAGGCGGCTGGAGAAGGACACCAGTTCCAGCGAATCCTTGGCCACCGCGTTGCTTTGACCTTTTTCGGTGAGCGTGAGCTCATAACTCATTTCCCCGGTTTTACTGGCTTCGACTTTATCGATCGTGAAGAGTCCGGTGGTGGGGTTATACGTAGCCCCCTGCACGTTTTGGATTTGGCCCGAGGAAAGATCGCTGTCTCCGCCGTCAAAATTGTGCCGGAGTTTAATGCCGGCCGCGCTGAAGGGATTGCTGTTTAAGATCTGGATCTTGGTGTAGAGCGTGAAGGTCTTGTTTTCGGGGACACGGAAAGCGTTGTCTGCTGTACCGGCTTCAATGAAGTTGACCCCGTCGAGCGAAACCAGTTTTTTGAAGCTCAGGGTCATATTGCCCGTGTAGAACACATGGCCGCCTCCTGTGCCTCCACCGCCCCCTCCGCCACCGCCCCCACCTCCTCCTCCGCCCCCGATAATCACGGGAGTGGGTTCAGGGCCGCGCACCGTCACCACGGTTGCGGGAGTGGTTTGGCTGAAAGTAGTGCCCACCACCGTCGCAGTAGCGGTATTGGATACCGTTGCGGTTTGCGTGGGAGGAATAGTGGCATTATCGGCGCGGGTGTCGTAGATCACGGTGGCAAAACTGCCGGCCGTATCCAGGGCACAGCGGACAGCGCCGGTGCTGATGTCCAGGCTTCCGAGCGTGCAGGTGGATCCGCCGAGCAGAGTACTATTCAGAATGTAATCGAGTTTGCCTCCGTTATTGCCGGGCAACGACGTCCGTCCGGTCAGCGTGTCCGTGATATCCACATTAAAGCTGGGGCCAACGTCCGTCAGGCGTTCCACGCGCAGGGTGTAGTGGACGACTTCCAGGTTGTTCACAACGGTTTTATCCGTGGTCTTGGTGATGCGGATCAGCGGGGAATAAACGCCGGTGACCGTGTAGGTAAAAGGGGCAAACCGGAGCGTGATCGTTTCCCCCGGGTTGAACGTGGTCATCGTGCCGGCGCCGTCATTCTGCACCACGCGCACATTGGCGGGGATGGCGAAGGTGGGGCCGGGGAGCGGGAAAACCGCGTTGGTGGCATAACCGGGTACAGGCTGGTAAGTGAAGATCTGGCCAGTGAGGGTATCCGTCACAAAATCCAAGGGCAGTCCCTGGGGCGCTCCGGCATCCATCACGATTCGGGCGGTCGAATTCAGGCTAACCCCATTGGTATCCTGCGCATTGAAGCTGAACACGTAATCGCCGCTGGGGTCGTAATGGGCTTCAAATAAATTGACCGCAGGGGCCGCGGCAACCGTCACGGGATTCGTGAAAGTGAGCGTGGGGGTCGAAAATCCGGCCACCGCTCCAAACGAAATCGTGAGGGCCGTTCCAACGGGATAAAGTCGCGTGAATTCTCCGCTGCCCACCGCCGTCCCATTTACGGTGATGTCGGCGCCAGCAAGAACTATATCGTCAGTCACGACTGCCGTGCCATTGGTATTCAAAGCCCGAATGGTTACGGAAGCACAGCCCAGCAATCCACAAGAGGTGTAATTGCCGGTCATCGGGCGGACTTCTCCCGCCGTCAAATCAGGCGTAACCGGCGTGGGATTGGGCGTGGGATCAATGTAATTGGTCACGGCGCCCCATTGGACGCTGTGGGTTTGGGTGCGGTTCACGAGCACATCGGCATTATCAATTCCCTGGAATACAGGCGCTCCGCCGTTAGTGATCAGGTTGATCCGGGCGCCCAGGCGAAGGGCGCCATTCAAGGGGTCTCGGGCCTCCAGACGCAAAGTCGCTTCTTGCCCGAGGGTGATGTACACCGCGGGGAACGTGTAGGTTTGTCCGGCGGTTAACGTATTCGCGGGAATAGTAATCGGAAGAGGGGCGGCGTAACCGGCAATCGGGGAGAATACAAATAAATGATCCTGAGTCACATCCATCGGCAAATTCGTGATGGCACCGCTCGTAGCCACGTTGGCGCCGCCGTCGAAGAAGATTAAGGGATCCGTGAGATTGACTCCCGCGTCATCCGTCGCCTGGATATTGATCCGGGCGTTGTTATCCGGCACGCGGAAAGTCACATTCACCGTGCGGGGGCAGGTGGCCGGATCCGTTCCGGCGGGAAGCGTGTAGGTCAAAGGATCCGCCACCAGACCCAGGGGATTCGGGACAGGGGGATTGATGCTGATCACATTCAGCCGGGTTTCGTCGAGCAGGATGGAAACGATTCCCGTGCCCGGCGCGCCGGTTCCATAATAGAAGTCAGGGTCGTTCGTCACATTGCCATCGCGGGCGCGGTCGGTGCGCATGGTCACTTCTCCGCCAATGGGATTGCCCATTTCATCCACCATCACCACATTCACCTGGCAGCTGTGGACGTAAGTTCCCACAATCGGGAAATACGTCCGTCCGCCCACGGGGATAAAGTAAACCGGCAGGGGATTGTGGTACGTGGCATCGGTGGGGTGGCCTCCGAACGAAACCGTAGTCGGAGTGCCGGCCGTAAATGAGTAAGCCGGAACGCGCGCCGTGCCCACCACCGTCCCGTTCACCAGAATCGGGGCATTGGGGACACCGGTCAGATAATCATTGGCATCGTCCGCGGTGGAAAGATTCACAGCAGTCGTCACCACGCGATGGTAAATTCCGCGG
>Ga0209515_10001103_pt1 | contig 46575 bp, 51 predicted proteins | sample Subgroupgradi54m_FD_187454 | JGI IMG/M metagenome (GOLD analysis project Ga0209515, IMG submission 187454) | Subsurface groundwater microbial communities from S. Glens Falls, New York, USA - GMW60B uncontaminated upgradient, 5.4 m (SPAdes)... ... | reverse complement strand
TCACCGCTGCCTGTGTTTGACTAATGACTGCTTGTTGATTTTTATATTTTGCTTCAGCGGCAAACCAATCGTCTTGGCTAGTTGTAAACTGCGGCAACACCCTTTGTTCAACGCGCGGAGAACCATCGGCATTCTGGTATGTTGAATTTGTTGCTAAATCAGTATAGGTTTTCCATTTAGAAAACATATCAGACTGGAGAGTGTACAGCGATGCATTTGCCGAATCAAGACTGATTTTGGCAGAAAGATAGGAAGACCAGGCACTCGCATTTTTCTGCTGGCCGGAACTATCCAGTTCAATTTCCGCGATTTTTTGTCCGGAAACTACTTGGTCACCATCTTTGATAAACACGTTCTTGACTACGCCAGTAGCACTCGTTGTTATCGTTAACGCGTTGGAAGAAAGTACCTGACCGGAGGCGCTCACTGTAGATACAATTGCTCCCCGTTCCACTTTGGCACTTTGGTATTGTGCTTTTTGGTTTGGCTTGAATATTGTCTTTTGACCAATAAAGACAATACCAGCAATCGCCAAAATCCCGAAAAACACATACAAAAATTTATTCATACATTATAAATGTTTTGCAACGATACTACGTTTTGCTGAGAGACTCCTGAAAACATTTCTCAGCTACTTCTCAACAATAATTGATATAATCCCACTATGCGTATATTAGTAGTTGAAGATGAACATAAGATTGCCAATTCAATCAAAAAAGGACTTGAGCAAGAATCCTATGCCGTTGATGTTGCATTCACCGGGACAGAGGGATACGACTTGGCAACGACGGAAGAATATGATCTTGTCATTTTAGACATCTTACTTCCAGGTATCGATGGCATTACCATTTGCAAAAAAATTCGAGAACAACACCACCTCCATGTTCCCATCCTTATGCTCACAGCAAAAGGACAGACGGCTGACAAAGTCACTGGATTAAATGCAGGTGCCGATGATTATATAACCAAACCATTTGCCTTTGAAGAGCTCCTCGCTCGCATAAGAGCTCTCGTACGGAGACCTCATCAGCTTGTGGGTACTGTTCTCACCTTTGACGATGTACGGTTAAATACTATTTCGTACGACGTAGAGCGAGCTGGCATGCATATTCAATTATCTAACAAAGAATTTGCACTCCTCGAATACTTTCTTCGCCATCCAAATCAGACCCTAACAAAGGAACAAATCATCAATCACGTATGGAATTATGACGCTGACATTTTGCCAAATACTGTAGAGGTATACATTGGATATTTGCGAAATAAAATTGATAAATCATTTCCCACCAGTCCATCACTTATTCATACGATACGAGGATTCGGATATACATTAAGAAAGGCAACATAAATGTTTCATTCTGCGAGAATAAAATTAACGGCATGGTATCTCCTTATCATTATGCTTATTAGCGTTTCTTTTAGTGGTGCGATATATCGAGTACTTTCGTTTGAGCTCGACAGAGTGCAAAGAATTCAAAAGCTAAGAATAGAACATAGATTTCCCCAACGACCCTGGACTATGTTGCCACATTCCACTTTATTGGATCCCGACGTAATAGCGGAAACAAAAAATCGTCTCCTTTTGATTTTAACAGGAGTAAATGGAGCTATCTTAGTGGGAGCAGGAATAGCTGGATATTTTCTAGCAGGAAGGACACTTTTACCCATAAAGCAAATGATCGATGAACAGAATCGCTTTATTACTGATGCATCTCATGAGCTTCGTACTCCACTCACTGCGTTGAAAGCAGAAATCGAAGTAAACTTGCGGGGCACCAATCTTACCCTCGCCCAAGCGAAAAAAATACTGGAAAGCAATCTTGAAGAAGTAAACAATTTACAGGTGTTATCGGATGGTTTAATAAAACTCACTCAATATCAAAAAGGAGACAATGGATTAACAGTTAGAGATGTATCACTTGCTGCTTTAATCAATGAGGCAGTTAAAAAAGTTAGTCATGCCGCTAAAATTAAGCACATTGCGATAGTGGATGCAACGGCTGATTATATCTTCGAAGGAAATAAACCAACACTTACTGAGCTCTTCGTCATTTTATTGGATAACGCTATAAAATATAGTCCAAAACAGACAACAGTTCACTTGACGTCTGAAAAAATAGATGACCAAATATTCATTCATATTACCGATCAGGGCATAGGCATTGATGCAGAAGATATTCCCCATATTTTCGATAGATTTTACCGTACAGATAAATCCAGAACTAAGTCTCATGTCCCTGGCTATGGCCTAGGACTTTCTATCGCAAAACAAATAGTTGACAAACATAATGGATCAATCAAAGTCCAAAGCAAACCAAATAAGGGCACGACATTTACCGTTCGGCTTCCACTCAAACATTCTCTGAAGTTGCTCTAATTTTTTAAGCTTTTTCTCAGGTTCTTTTTGTAACGTTCCTACATAGGAGGTAAAACAATGAAAAATACAACTATTATTACGGTTTTACTATTACTGATAGTAGGTGGGGGAGGATTTTTTGGAGGAATGCAATATCAACAAAACAAATCTGCGTCCACTCGACAATTCGGTGGTGGAGGTCAGCGAAATACAGGAAATCGCATGGGCATGCGACCCGTAGCCGGAGAAATAATTAGTAGCGATGATAAGTCTGTTACCGTCAAACTTCCGGACGGCAGTAGCAAGATCATTTTCCTCTCTGATAAAACCATGATCAATAAGGCAACAGCGGGATCAAAAGACGACTTAAAAACTGGTATCAAAATCGCTGCTTTCGGTACAGAAAGTGCAGATGGAACGGTCGTTGCCTCAAACATCCAAGTGAATCCAACATTTAACGTCTTGGGAACTCGCACGCCAAATCAAAAAATGAAATCTCCTGATGCAAGGGAGATAATCGTAGAAGGATCAAACTATCAATTTGAACCGAGTACTATCACGCTCAAAAAGGGTGAAAAAGTAAGAATCGTATTCAAAAGTATTGGAGGACTTCATGATTTTAGAGTCGACGAACTCAACATAGCAACAGCAACCGTTCCATCAGGACAAGAAGATTTTGTGGAGCTTACTCCAGATAAAACTGGTTCGTTTGAGTTTTACTGTTCTATTGGAAATCATCGAGCAATGGGCATGAAGGGAACACTTGTTGTGGAATAGAAACTTCTGGGATTGACAGAAACACTCAAAACATTTTAGACTAGAAACAAAGGAGTCCAAATAATATATGAAAAGCAAATCGCAAAATTCAATGTTTATAGCTGTAGGCACAGCAATAGTACTCGTCCTTGTCGGTGGGTTTTTAGGAAAACATCAAATAAAAATGATGCTCATGGGGTATACACCTGTTTCTCCCACCTCCCCATCCAGTGACATGGTCATGACGAAAACGGATGCTGCAAAAGGAAACTATCTGGTTGGCGCCAATAGCATGACTCTCTATGTATTTGATAAAGACACTCAGGGAGTAAGCAATTGTAATGATAGTTGTGCAGCTTTGTGGCCTCCATATCTAAAGGGTTCCACTGGCTCAACGGTGATGCCAGCCAATATGACGGCAATCAAACGCGCTGACGGATCTATGCAATACGCCTGGAAAGGCTTGCCGCTTTATTATTATGCAAAAGACAAACAAGCGGGTGACATTCTTGGAGATGGTTTCAATGGTGTGTGGCACCTAGTGAAACCGTAATCATTTGAGCACTAACCGTTCCACTGAGAACGCGAGAGGTCTACTTTTTCTTTTTTGAAAAATACTCCCTCAGACTCAAGCATTACTTTTTTCGTGGAAATTCCTTCTCCTGCAGAATAGCCAGTAAGGCTCCCATTTGATGCAACCACGCGATGACAAGGGACAATCGGCGCATTTGGATTTGTTTTCATGCACATACCTACGGCGCGAACGGCTTTTGGACTGCCAGCTAAGGCCGCAATTTGTCCATATGTTGCTACTTTTCCTTGGGGAATCTTTTTGGTTATTTCGTACACCCGATCTTGAAACGTCATGGTACTATGTATACCATGTTGCAACGGGGATAATCAAGCTATTCAACAAATGTTAATGCAGTGCCCTTTTTGTCTGCTCTTCCGGTTCTTCCTATCCGGTGAATATAATCATCCATTGAAGAGGGAAGGTCATAATTTATAACATGGCTCACATCCGGAATATCCAATCCCCGTGAGGCAACGTCGGTAGCCAAAAGTATCTGAATTTCATTTCGTTTAAATTGATCTAACACATGTTGACGTTGACTCTGGCGCTTGTTGCCATGGATAGCTGCTACTTTAAATCCACGTACAGTTAATTCATCAGCAAGTTTTTGAACTCCCCATTTGGTGCGTCCAAACACAAGTACTTTATCAAACCCTTTTTGAATAAGAAGGTCATGGAGTTGATCAACTTTTTTGTATTTATCCACGACTTTCACTAAGTTTTGATGGATATTAGCAGACGTATCACGTTTTTTTATAGATATCGTCACTGGATTTTTTACAAACAATCGCAGTACTTCTCCTACTTTTCCGGAAATGGTTGCTGAGAAAAAAAGCGATTGACGCTCAACGGGCAGAAGCGATATAAAATATTTTATATCGTTAATAAAGCCTATATCGACCATGCGATCAGCTTCATCCAGTACCACATTTCGAAACTGTGACATAGAAAGAATTTTTGAACGGATAACGTCTTTAAGTCTTCCTGGTGTACCTATGACAAAATGTGGATCCTGACGAATATCATTTCGCTGTCGCCACATACTGGCGCCCCCAATGACCAGCGCCGTCCTAATACCCAGACCGCGAGCAAACTCCCGCAGCTCCTGGGTAATTTGGAGAGCGAGCTCTCGAGTAGGGGCTACGATCAGCACACGTTGTGCTTTATTGTGAAATACTTTTTCAATGAGAGGGATGAGAAACGCTGCAGTTTTTCCCGTACCGGTATTAGCAGTCCCGATGACATCTTTTCCCGCTAAAATCTCGCCAATTGTCTGATCCTGAATAGGAGTAGGAGTTGTATATCCTTTGGCTGCGATATTGCTTTTGAGCTCTTCAGAGATAGAAAAATCGGCAAATTGATGCTGGGGCATATAGACTGTTTCTGCCTCGACACTTGCTGTTTTCTGAGCCGATTCTGACGCACGGATAGCGCTGAGAAGTTCAAAATTTGCTCGTGGAGCACTCCTGTTTCTTCCACTAAAATGTCGCTGTCTAAATGGTTGCTGCCTCATATATTAAAAATATAGAGCTGCTTAAATAAGAAATGGTGTCGTGAGTAGGGGAAAAAGATACGGTGTAATGAAAGTAGACGATCTTTTATCTTGCTAATCAGAACTGATCAAAATTAAGCAGTTGTACATCCTCAATCTGAGGATAAAGGAAGTATAACAGAGATGATAGAGAAAGTCAATAGCACTATAGGTTATAGCACAAACACGCGTAATCAACTACTATTCATAGTATGCAGATTGACCCAGCGCTTGCCAAAGATTTAAAAAAAGCTGATTTACGATACGTCCACGACGGCATGCAGGGCATCACGCGCAAACGAAACGGTGTTTTTAGCTACATAGATACTGATGGAAAAATCATAACCAGTGACGTTGTCAAAAATCGTATAGATTCGCTTGCTATTCCTCCTGCGTGGTCACATGTGTGGATTTGTCCATCTCCTTCAGGATATGTGCAGGCAATTGGATTTGATGATAAAAACAGAAAGCAATATATCTACCATCCAGATTGGTTAAAAATTTCTCAAGAAAATAAATTTAATAAAATGGTGTTTTTTGGAGAAGCTTTGCCTGCTATTCGGGAAAAAATTACCAAAGACATGACTTTGGAAGCGCTGGAGAGAGACAAAATCATTGCCACAGTTATTTGGCTTTTAGAACATACACTCATCAGAATCGGCAATAGTGAATATGCCCAAGAAAATAATTCCTTTGGCCTGACTACACTTCGCAATCGTCATGTGACGGTGCGAGGAAAAAACATAACATTTGAATTTCGGGGAAAAAGCGGTGTACAGCAATCCATAAGCATTTCTCACCCACGCATAGCTAAAATTATTAAAGAGTGTATTGAATTACCAGGCTACGAAATATTTCAATATCTGGATGAGAGAGGGCAGCGTCATACGGTTGACTCAGCTGACGTTAATGATTATTTAAAACTCTTAACCGGAGAATATATCACGGCTAAAGATTTTCGAACATGGGGAGGAACCGTGCTTTGTGCAACTTCTTTACGTACCATTGGGCCTTCAGCAGCACCAGTTGATGAAAAGAAAAACATCTCTCGGGCAGTAAAAAAAGTATCGCAACATCTTCATAATACGGCGGCAGTGTGCCGCAATTATTATATTCATCCTGTGGTCATTGAGACATATCAAAAAAACACGCTGATTCCCCATTTTGAATATATCTATAAAAATTACGATCGGGAAAAAGCAGAGCTACCGCGTGAGGAATTTGCCACACTCTCGCTCTTACGTAAGTACTCTTAAGACCCATCAGACCAGCCATAGCTTACCAAAGTAGATAGCAAATAAAAATGCGATAGCACATACACATTGCCAGAATATTTGGTTAACAAACCAAATAGAATCATTATGGAATACCCAGTGAAATAATAAATTTTTTGGTCGGTTCCATTCAAAAACTTTCTGAGAGAATTGCTGATTAAACCAATACATGATTTCTCCAAAACTTCTCACTACCCAAAAAACAGAAATAATCAGCAAAAATAGATGCCAATTGTTTAAAAACAAAACTGCAAGAGAAATAATAAACCAAAAAAGTCCCAAAACTACAGCATCTCCCCAAACAAATACTCCCAGCGGCGTAAGTTGGATTATTCTACCAAACGCATTTTTTTTGTACCTGGATTCATAAAAACCTTTCAAAAACACGAGTATATTTATGAGGGCATAAAAGATAATAAATTGTTGCTGCCAATAATTTAGCATAAAATTACCGTTGGTCCTTCAATACAATTTTTTTATCTTTAAATAAAAAAACCTTAATTCCTATTTCCTGATATGACCAAAGCCCTCTCAACAAGCCATTGGTATATCTCCTTCCGGACGTTATGACTTGGGCATCTTTCGCGTAGCGAATCTTACCAAACTTTCTCACGCGTTCGGTAAGATCTATATCTTCATGCGCATTAAGCGCTGCATTAAACCCACCTGCTTTTTTGTAGACAGAACTCAAAATAGCAAAATTAAAACCGGTTAACCAATAATGCCCTCTGTAAAAAAGATATGGAATCATCGCAAAAGTTTGGCAATTATTTAAGAACCATTTAGTAAATCCTTTACAATCTTCCACCTTCCAAGATCCAGTAACTGCGACAGTTGTGGGATCTTTAAAATAGTTCAACGTTGTTTCTATCCAGCCAGTTGGGACAACAGTATCAGCATCCATAGAAAAAACAATATCGCCACGCGCCTTGCCAAAACCAGTTGCTCGCGCTATACCTCTTCCTTTTTGCTTCTGCGTAAATGTTCTTAATGTAAGTTTTTTTGAAAATTTTTTGACGACGTTGATGGTTTTATCCGTAGAGTTGTTGTCAACAACAATAACTTCAAAAGGGATAGTAGTTTTTTGGCTGACAAGAGATTCTAGCGTCTTAGCAATATCTTTTTCTTCGTTGTATGCTGGTATGACAACAGAAATCATGAAAGCATTATAAAACATAAAATGGATTCATACTATGACAGATTATGCAAATGTTTGGAGGATGATGAGGATAAGGAATGGAGATCTTTGATTATTTCTCCCGCATGAATCAAGGGGTTCACCTTCTCATATACTTTCTTTATATTTCCATCCGGATCAATAAGATATGTCGTACGAAGTATTCCTTCGAATGTTTTTCCCATAAATTTTTTCTCTCCCCACGCATGATATGCCTTAATGGTTTCCTTTGATTCGTCACTTAGTAAAGGGAAATTCAGATGATATTTTTCTGAAAATTTTTTATGCGATGCGACAGAATCTTTTGAAACCCCTAAAATAACGACCCCAAGATTTTTTAATTCGTCAAGAGAATCTCGAAAATTGCACGCTTCTTTTGTGCACCCCGGCGTATCATCTTTGGGATAAAAATAGACAACGACCCATTTCCCGCGATAACTTGAGAGAGTATGATACGTCCCATTTTCATCTGGTAAATTAAATTTCGGCGCTTTCATATGTCCATTCCCTTTTCCCAGTCTTTTTCATCAATAATTTCTATAGACTGATAATTTTTTAAGGACAACAAATCAAAATGAGTTTCCACTGTTTTTAAAGATTCTTTTATCTTATGGTATTGTTCTTTTGAAGCAATCCGAGGGATAAAATTTCCATCGCGTTCCTCTAAAATTCCTCTCCCTATCCAATAGTCGACCGTCGAAGCATACGTTGAACCCAAGGTCAGCCAATGATCAGAATTATCCGGAGAAAGTCCATAGGAAAAACAAATCCCGACGTGGTTATCTTCCATAAAATAATTGCCTAAAAATTCTGGTTTTGCTTCTACTGAATAGTATGCCAGTTCAATCAAACGAGATTCAATCATTCTTTTCTGTTTTGCTTCATCGGATAAACCAGTAAGGTCTTCTCTCCCTTTCCACATCACGGATCTCTTGCTTCGTTTGAGTTCAATATCTTTTTGCTCCTGAGAATATGTTTCCCACTTTCTCCAGCTTTCTGGCAACATTTTTTCCACTTCTTTCACAATTTTTTCTTTGTCGTATTTATCTCCCACGCGAAAGAATCGAATGTCTAAATTTTTTGGTATATATTTCTTATAGCTATCGAGAAGCAAACGAAAACTTTTTGCATAGTTCTCTAATGCTTCTTCTGGATAATTATTCATCCGCGGCAAAATGAGGTCTTCAGAAATATATTCTATGATGACGCCTGGCTCGTGCACGGTAAGAATTGGAGAAACCCATTCCGTCAAAAATTTCATAGTAAAAAGTTCTGCCCAATCTGGCTCCGGATGAGAAGGATTCCAAAAATGTTTGTATCCACCAAAGGGGACGGTGAAATGAAGAGGTCTATATTCTTTAAGACTAAGTGCCACTTTATTTGTAATATCGGCAATTGCGTTTGGAAAAACTTTTTGTTTTCTAAATCTTTTACGAAATAACTTTTGGATAATGAATGTTTGCAGATCTCTTGTAACAATTTTCTTTTCATCTTCGGTAAGCACATATGGCACAAATACAGCGAAAAGATCTTTTAGATATGCTTCTAAATCTTGTTTATTCATATTTTTTATTGGAGCCAGAGGTAAGCTACGAACTTACGTTTTTCGAATACAATTCGATGGTTTTGCTTTTAAACTACTCTGGCGAATGTCTGAATCGAATCCAATCCAAGTTCAAATCTCTTCTTAGAGACTAGGCTGAGTTATACTTTTCTCTTAGGATTTCTAAATATTTTTCCATGACCTGGAATTATCCAATCTGCTTTTTCTAATACTAATTTTCTCGATTTGATTTGGGCTTCTCTATCTGTTGCAAATGGATCTTCCAAATTAAGCAAGTCTTCTACTTTATCAGACTTTTGTTTTCCATCTTCCCACCAAAAAACATCCTGAGCTATACAAACTTTTCCTTCTTCTGTTTTCACTAATAAAGAGGTGTGTTCTGGACTATGTCCTGGTGTTGGGAGTATTTCGATATCTGTTCCTGGAATAAAATTTTTATAAAAATGTTCTTCATCTTTTTTCCATGCAATAGTACCATCATAAACATCTAATTCAGGAAAAAGTTTTATGTTCAAAAAGTGATCTGGATGATAATGACTTAAGTAAATAAAATCAATTGCTTCCGATTTGATATTTAACTTTCTTAAAGCTATCAATAGTTTTTCTTTGTTGGTGCCTGGATCAACGAGTATCTTTTTATCTTTCGTTTCAATCAATGAAACAGTTGGACACGCTATATACGAATCATTTGGACCTGGATGCGCATATCCTTCAATTAATATATGGACTTTATTCATTTTTTGATTATAACAAAAATTTTATAGTATTTTGCTGAGCGTGCCCATCTAAGACCCTCCGGTCGTTATAATGTAACTCTCGTAGTATATCACTCCAGAACCATAGAAAAATGACGCTTTTACAAACGCCGCAAACGTGATATCGTACACCCTATGACCGATGCTCCGGAAAAATGTCCAAAATGCGGTTCTCCTTTAGGAGACATTATAGAAACCGCAAGCGGTAAAAAGCTCCAGCGCTGCTCCACCGGCTCCTGGAATCCCCAAACAAAAAAAAGTGAAGGGTGTGACTATGTGAAATGGCTCCAGATCGAGCCGAAGACACTCGATGAAAAGTGCCCCAAATGCGGTTCGCCGCTCGTCCTTCAGGTCACCCGTTTCGGCAAAAAAATGAAGAAGTGTTCAAACGGTGGCTGGGATAAAATAAATAAAAAAGCCACCGGCTGCGATTATGTCGAGTGGATAAACGGCACAACCGAACCGCTAAAAGAAGAATGTCCTGATTGCGGCTCGCCTTTGGTTTTATTTACGACGACAAGCGGAAAAAAGATGAAAAAGTGCTCAACTGCCGGATGGGATAGTGCCGCCAAAAAACCCACAGGATGCGCCTATGTTCTGTGGCTCAAACCCGGTGATCTTCGAAGTACCGGTGAAGAGTTTCTCCCTCCGGAACCCGGATAATAATTAAAAATTGAACCATTTCCTTAAAGAGGAGAAGTCGTATCTAAACTTATTATTTGAATCTTTCTGTATTGAATCGCTAAGTTTTGTTGCGTCGGTTGATTATGCGCCCATACATGCAAAACGATTCCGCCTAGGTTTTCATTCTGAAGCTTATTATCCTCGAGCTCACTGTCTGGAGTTACCGCTTTTAGCGAATTTTCAACCATTATTAACTCCAATTGCTTAAAACCATCTTTAACTTCGAGATCTTTTCTTGCTACTGGATTTCCAATAACAGGAGTGCGTCGACCAGGGAATGAAACTGATTCGAGCTTTAGATTGCTTCTGACATACACCAATTCTGATTTGATAATCTCAGGAGTTTGAGTTCTTAAATGAATTCCTAACCAATCATGAGAATTTGAATCGGATAGAAACTTATATTCTATTTGTAGGCGAAGATTTTTAATATTTCTAGGTATTGGTAGAGGTAAAGCTTGCCCATGTTTTAACACTCCATCAGCAGGATATTGAAAATAAAATTCATCAAAACGTTTTTCGAAATTTTGAGATCTTATTTTTTCGAATATTTTTAACTCATCCTTGATTATCTTTTTTAATTCTTCTTTGTTCTTATATCTACTTACTCTAAAACCACTGATATCAAAGGGTAATTTTTTAAGTTCATCACTGGTAACAATCAAAACATTTTTGTTGAGTTGAATTGCGACTCCAAGTTCAAGCATTACGTTTGGATTCGTCTTGGTAACATCTGCGATGAAAAAATCTGATTTCTGAATTGCTGAAACAAAAATATCATATAGATGTTTATTCCTATTCATAAATTTTTCAACCTCGGACGCATCGCTATCTTTTAAAGTTACTTCTGATCCATATCTAATATCCCATTCCTCAAATAATTCACTAAAAATATCCTCGTACATACTTTGAATATACATATCCCAAGGATATGCAACGAATAGCCTCTTTTTTGTGTGTATCTGTAGTTCCATTGTTATTCATTATACGCTATGGTTAACTCTTTTCGCCCACAGAAGAAATGTGATGTGATATAATATATTTATAGAGGGCATTTTAGCTCCGCACAGGCGGGGCTTTTTGTGTATTAAAGGGGGTGAGTTTCTATGTTTTGTATCGTTGAAGCACATTGGTCGAAGGATATACGCGATTCACATCAGCAGGACGATGCTGACTGTACTTATATAGCGCATGATAAGTATGGCCGTTTTTCACAGATTTTTAGTAAGCTATCTGACGTTTTGATTTTTCTAAAAAACACTCGTGCTTGAGACCTTGGTTCGAGTCCTACTCAGTCAGGAATATTGGACACCCGGAACCGTAGCTACAATGTCCGTATAGTATTTGGTCCTCGAGTTCGGAGAAAATAATGGGAGTTTAGAAGACCAGTTCAGTCTTTTGAGAGAACACGGTCACTTCATACGACCGTCTTGGCTGCGGGACTTGGATTCGAACCAAGATAACATCCTCCAGAGGGATGCGTACTACCGTTATACGATCCCGCAATTGCCTATTCCGATAGGCTTATTATACCACGAAGCTGTGGTTGTTAAATTCTTTCAACATTTTTTAATATCTTGCAACATCTTCTAATATCTTCTAATATTAAGCAGATGAAGTTTCCTCCCACATACACACCGACGCCACACATAGAGGAATTACTAAAAAAACTGGATATTCTGAAGGCCGCATTCGCACTCATCGATCCTCCTCCCCAAAAACTTACGTATCTTCGCCGAAAATCACTTCTGAAAAGCTCTTTGTATTCCGCACGCATCGAAGGAAATCCATTACAAATGGAAGATATTGCGGGTAGTGTCAACATCTCTCCTACCAGCAAACATAAACGGGAAGTGGCCAATATTGTCCGAACCATTACCCATCTAAATAATAATCCTCCGAAAGTATTTGATACTTCATGGCTACGCACCGTACATCAAATGGTGATTGGTGGCATCTCTGGATCTGCTAGTATACTGCGCAGCGAAGAATCGGCAATATTTAACCAGGCAGGTATTGCCGTGTACTTGACGCCAGCACCGGCGGCAATTAAGGAGCTTCTGGATCAACTATTGACGTACTGCAATGATAGTTTTCACCCCGTACCGATACGCGCTGCACTCGCCCATGTTTGGTTTGAAAAAATTCACCCATTCGATGACGGCAATGGAAGAGTAGGGAGACTGCTTTCACTTGCGATACTGAGAGTAGACGGATATGATTTCGGCGGCATCGTACCTATGGACGAGTACCTTGAAGCACATCGACAAGAATATTATGATGAGTTAGCTCATGATGTACAGGACGTCACGTCTTTTGTTGATTTTTTTCTCACCGCACTTGCCAGCCAAACGCAAACGTCACTTGAAGAACTCAAGCTTCCGATTCCCGAGCACCGTATAGAACTTTTACCGCGCCGTGCAGAGATTTTAGACATCATTCGTGACCACCACATGGTATCGTTTGATTTTCTCGCCAGAAGGTTTCGCGCGGTAGCACCAAGCACCTTGCATTACGACCTAAAACAGCTTATCAAGAAGGAGTATATCAAAAAACTCGGCTCAACGCGGGGAGCGGTTTACACACTAAGCGACAAAGAAATGATGGTATAAATCATTTCGGCAAACTCACTATGTCATGCGAACGGAAAATTAAGCCTCTAAAGCGTATACATGCTACAATACAGCCATGTTAGTAGACAACATCAAGCTCATTATTCGTGCCGGTGGCGGTGGAAATGGTGCTGCGACGGTCAACCCGTTTGGCGGTCCGGATGGTGGCAACGGCGGAAATGGTGGAAACATCTACATGCAAGGCACCACAAACATTAACGACCTCCGAGAATTCCGATATAAAAAAAAGATTACAGCGGAAAATGGCGGCAATGGTGCCCGCAAAAACATGTACGGCAGGAACGCCGAAGATGTGATGATCAAGATCCCATTAGGTACGCGAATTACAGAACTTAAAACAGGAGAAGCGATTGAAATTGAAAATATTACTCCCATTCTCATGGCACGCGGTGGACGCGGTGGACGAGGGAACAATTCATTGAAACCGCTGGCCAACCAAAAAAAAACAGCAGAACAAGGGCAACCCGGTGAAGAAAAAGAGTTCTATTTGGAACTTCGGATGATTGCAGAAATTGGTTTAACAGGACTCCCCAATGCCGGAAAAAGCAGTTTACTTACTGTACTCACCAATGCAACACCCGCAATTGGCAGCTATCCGTTCACCACTTTAGAACCTACTATTGGTATGCTTGGTGCCCATGCTATTGCAGACATTCCTGGACTTATTGAAGGCGCTTCTCGTGGAAAAGGATTAGGACTTGATTTTTTGCGTCATATAGAAAAAACAAAAATCCTTCTCCACTGTATAGATACGGAAAATCCAGAACCCATGAAGTCGTATACAGTCATCCGCGAAGAACTTAAAAAATTCGACCCCGCTATGTTGGAAAAACCAGAATACATTCTTCTTACAAAAACTGATTTGGTCCAAAAACAAGCTCTCAATGAAACAATCAAGATTTTTTCCAAATTAGGAAAAACCGTGTTTACCTGTTCTGTCTACGAACCCGCGAGTATAGATACACTAAAGGCGTCACTTGAACACATTCTTTCTGTATCATAATATCAGGATTCCGGCAATTGTATCTTTCCATTTTTTCGCACGACAAGGCCGTCTTTAATTAAACCCTCAAGAATTCCCAGTAGAAAGTCTTCAGACTTATCATATATGTCGCCAAACTCTTTCAGAAACATAAACTCTCTCATCTGGTGTTCTCGAAGTTTGTCTATAACCCTCCCCCGATAAAACCGGTTCGATTCTTTAAATGGTTTTTGAGATTTTCCATTTTTTATCTTGAAGTTTAAACTTTTAAGTTCCTCTGAGCCATAGTCCATGAGTGCCTGGTGCCATTCCCAGGATTTTCCTTTTGGAAGTAGTTGATCGGCAACCTTTTGAATAATTGATTCTTTTTGTTGTTTATCTTCAAAGAAAAAATGCGTAATAATTTGGCGAATATTTGTATCGACCATGGCAACCTGTTCCTTATAAGCGAATACTAATAGTGCTCGAGCAGTGTATTTACCCAATCCTGGAAGTTTGATAAGTTTCTGTTCGCTTTTTGGAAAATCGCCGCCGTACTGCTTAAAGACTGTTTGTGCGGTTTCTTTTAGGTATAACGCCCGACGGTTATACCCCATCCCCTTCCAAATCCGGAGAACTTCAGCCGGACTTGCGTTGGCGAGAGCTTGCACATCCGGAAACGCAATGAGAAATTCTTTATATTTGGGGAGCACTCGAGAGACTTGCGTTTGCTGGAGCATTACTTCAGAAACGAGGATTTTATACGGGTCATGGGTACGGCGCCAAGGAAGATCGCGCCTATTTTTTTTCCACCAAGTGAAAATCATGCGTTGGAAAGATTTAATCCTAGAGTTCAAAATAGTCACAATCGGTATTGTACTATACAATCATGGATCCCCGCCTTCGCGGGGATGACAAATGTCCAACACGAAAAACCCCGCCTCAGCAGGGTTTTTCTTTACGTTTCTATTTCCAAAACTATGGAGTAGGCGTTGGTGTTGATTTTACCGGTAAACTAAAATCCTTTACATGAGCTACTTCTATAAGAGTATTCAACTTACTATCCCACATGCCTCCGACGCGCACTTTGTGTCCAACCATTACATCGCCTTTAGCAATCGTTTCTCCCTTGCGATTCACAAATTTTGTCGAGGAAGACGTGGTAACCGTTAATGTACCTCGTTTCATAGTTTGGACCACAAATCCACTCGAAGTTACTGACTGGACAGTTCCCAAAAATGCACCATTTCTCTTTTGAATAGAAAAATCGCGTACTAATCGTGCTTGGATGGTCGTTTTCGTATCATCCGTCCATTTGCCAATGACATTGACCATGTCCCCAACGTTCATTTCAGAAAGACTGGATTTGCCCCAAAAACGTCGACGGAACTGTGTCTTATCATCCGTGAGTATCGTGAACTGTTTTCCATCCTTTGCTTTCACGGTGAGCGTAGTACCAGTGATTGTGGAAATAGTTCCACTGCCAATAGCTGCCCGACTTTTGTTAGTGGAAAAATTACGCAATAATCCGCCCCTAGAACCAGCTCGCTCTATAGCGTCACGCAGGTCTTCACGAAAATCACGACGGGATTCAGCGGCAAAAACTGGAGTTACCGCTTGAAATCCAAGAATACCAATAATAATAAGAGTACTAGCTTTATATGCTATTTTATTCATATACTCACCTCGCTTTCTATCTATGTATACGCAAGAAGTTAGAAAAAAGTTTCAGTCCTTCGCTAAAGCTACGGAACTGCAAACACTACGTACCTGAATTGTAGGTGACCGTGAGCTCCTGCTCGGCTACGTTTCCATCAGCATCATTAACAACGATAATCACCGTATTTTCTCCTTCATCAAGAGTAGTTGCAATAGAAAAATTTCCATCCGTATCAGCTATTCCGCTAACGTCATTAACAAAAACCTCTGCATTGGGCAGCGTCTTCCCCTTCACTATGACCGTTGGACTCGTCACTTGGCTGCCATCAGTGGGTGAGGCAACGCTCAACGTCAGAGATGATGCAGTTGTTCCACCAGATGCTCCTGAAGGAGCAGGATAGGTCATTTGTGACGGCATTACATATTTTCCTGACTGCTTTACTATTTTAGATCCTACAAGGATAACACCAGCAAGTGCCAGAAACAGAACTACAAATAAAAGGGGTGTCATTTTCTTCATAACAACTTTCCTCCTTACCTATTGTTGCCGGATTTATTATATTTTGCAAGTTGACGCATCTTTTTCCAAATGATAAAAATATTTTTTCGATTGATAAAGATAAAAATAACTACTCCCAGCAATGCAAGAAAGCCTATCACCAATTTTTCTTGCGGTAATTCTTCCCAAAATACCATAACGGTATCTTGCCAAAATTGACCGATAACTTCTTTATCTTGGGTAAACAAAGCAAAAAGATCCAAAGTTTGGCGCTCGAATATTTCCGTGACCGCAACCCAGAACACCCAAATTCCCAGTGCTCCAAGGACAAAAAGAATAAAAAGAAATTTACCAATCCACCAGGCAGAGCGTCGTTTTTCAAAGCCTACTACTTGATTCATAACTGATTTGCTCACATCAATCGTTTTCATAATAGCACCTCTTTTAGCTTCTTTTTCGCACGAAGCAAATGTGTTCGTACAGTATTTACTGGAAGTTTAAGTTTCTGGCTTATTTCTTCATACGATAAATCATCGAAATAGTAAAGAGCTATGACACGACGATATTTTTCTTCCAACGCACGAAGTGCTTCTCTCACTCGATGCTGTTTTTCTGCTTCTATAAGGCCCTTATACAACGTCTCTTCTTCCTGTGCTTGCTCTTCTATATTTTTAAGAGAAACCGTCTGCTTCCGACGCCGGAGATACGAAATAGCAGTATTTTTAGCAATGGTAAAAAGGTAAGAGGAAAACTTTTTGGTGACATCGACTCTATCAATAGTTTTATACGCACCAAAGAGCGTATCCTGGACCACTTCCTCTGCCGCATGTGCATCGTAGACTATGCGAAAAACAAAGGAAAATAATCGGCGTTGATACCGCTTCACGAGTATTTCAAAGGCCAATACATCCCCCTCTTGAATCTTACTCACTAATGCTTCATCAGTCCTCTCGGTCGTCATAACAGTCCAATTATAGTATAATAGAGTAATGAAAGCAGGCACGGTAGCACTCATCGGCCGGCCAAACGTCGGTAAATCAACACTCCTTAACCGGATTCTTGGGCATAAGGTTTCTATTACCTCACCTAAACCGCAGACGACGCGGTTTAATCTCCAGGCGGTATATGAGGATGATCGCGGCCAGATAATTTTTGTCGATACTCCGGGCATTTTTGGCAAAGTAAGTGACACTCTGGCCCGACGCATAAACCCCCAAGCCGAGGAATCGCTAAGCCAGGGAGTCAACGTCGTTCTCTATATGATTGACCACACCAGAGAGCGGGATTTTGAAGAAAATAAGGCACTCGGTATAGTGCGAAAAGCCAAAGTACCCAAAATTTTGGTCATCAATAAAATTGACGTCAAAACTCCCACGCATATCGTGCAATACAAATTCATGGAAGAAGAATTTGACGCAGTGGTAGAGATATCTGCTCTTGCCAGTAAAAATATCAATACGCTGATGGATACTATATTTTCATTTCTTCCAGAAGGAACACCGCTCGTTGACAAAAAAACTCTGGCACAACCGGCACTCAATGTAGACAGTAAAAAATTTATTGCAGAAATTATTCGCGAAAAAGCATTTCTCTTTTTGCGCAAAGAAGTGCCCTATACGCTCACGAGTGTCGTTGACCAACTTATCAAACGAGATAATGGAGCTTTGTATATCAAGGCGCGAATTCTCACCAGTAGTGATCGATATAAAGTTATGATCATTGGAAAAGGCGGCGCAATGATAAAAGAAATCAGCATGGCTGCTCGGAAAGAATTAGAAACTGCTACAAACAAAAAAGTGTTTATAGAACTCACGGTCGAAACCGACCCGCATTGGATGGAGTATCTATAACCAACCAAGTTTTTTAAATGTTGTTATCGAAGGCCTGGCGACAGTCAGTGATGGAATCTTCTTAATCGGTACCCATTCAAGATATGCCACGTCATCATCTGCATGAATTTCTCCCGAATCATAATCCGCAGTATAGACTAAGTGGACAAAATACGTCATTTCTCCATGCTTATTTGGTTCGTTGTCCGTCATAAAGATAAGCGGCTTGATATTTTTTATCGTAATCCCCGCCTCCTCTCTAATTTCACGATGCAAGGCTTCTTCAACTGTTTCTTCTCCAAAATTAATTCCACCACCGGGAATAATCCAGGTATTCGCATACGGCCCAACGTCTTTCGGCTTTTTTCCTAACAGCACATGATCTCCTTTTGTAATAACTGCGACAACAGTCACTCTATATTTACTCATACAACCTCCAATCGCTTCATTGTTTCCTCTTTCCCTAAAATTTCCAATGATTCTAAAAGCGGCGGGCCAACGGTTTTACCGGTGACGGCGATGCGAAGTTCCATGAATATATCTTTTGCTTTCATGCCAGCTTTCTCTGCAGCGTCTCTAATTTTTTGCTCCATACTGTCGTGTTTCCACTCAGATGATGCAAGCGCATTCTTGGCAATATCGAGCAAATCTTTTTTGACCGGACGCTCAAATTCTTTTGGTTTTTCAAAGAAAAAACCCGCTAACGACCAAAATTCATTGAGCGTTTTCACCCGTTCCTTCACCAGTGGCAAAATTTTATCAACAAGCGATTCATATTCATGAGTTAACATGCTAACATGCTGATACAATAATTCTTTAAGCTCTTTATCAGATTTTTGCCGTAGATATTCACCATTCATCCAGCGCAATTTCTCAACATTAAATATCGGCGCAGTCGTTTGTACTGCTTCCAAAGTAAATACTTCCATCATTTCTTTAATGGAAAATACTTCCTTCCCCTCAGGAAATGCCCATGCCAGAGTTGCTAAATAATTAAGAATTGCCTCAGGCAAAAATCCTTGCTCTTTGTACCAAGAAACCCACACGGGATTTTTGCGCTTGCTCAGTTTGCTTTTATCAGGATTTCGAAGAAGTGGCATGTGGGCAAATAGTGGGGGTTCCCATCCAAAAAACTGATAAAGTAGAATATGTTTCGGCGTTGAGGAAATCCATTCTTCACCACGAATGATATGAGAAATTTTCATAAGATGATCGTCAACCACCACGCCAAGGTGATATGTCGGAAAGCCATCGGATTTGAGGAGCACTTGATCATCAATCAGTTTGTTTTCAAAAGAAATATCGCCACGAATGATGTCATGGAACATGGTTGACCCTGTCTCTGGTACGTTCAGGCGAATCACGTATTTTTCTCCTGATGCAACTCGATTTTTTGATTCTTTTGGATCAAGTTTTTTACACAATCCATCATACATGGGCGGCAAATGGTTCGCTTCTTGATCTTTACGCATCTGTTCCAGACGCTGGGGTGTACAGAAACAGTAATACGCATGCTCTTTCTTTATTAATTCTTCTGCTTTTTCTTTATAAATATCCAAACGTTCTGATTGCCGATATGGTTTATATGGGCCTCCTTTTTGGGTGCTTTCATCAGGGATAAGCCCGAGCCAATGAAGAGATTCTAAAATTCGCTTCTCTGAACCCTCTACAAAACGCGTTCTATCTGTGTCTTCAATCCGCACAATAAATTTTCCATTGTGTTTTTTGGCAAAAATATAATTAATAAGGGCCGTATAGGCGTTACCGATGTGGAGATCTTGACCGGTTGGAGATGGCGCTATGCGTGTACGGACACTCTTCATATAGCATTGATTCTAGCACGCGCCCACCGTATACTCAAAGTGATGGCAATTCTGATTGCCGTCATCCCCGACCTGATCGGGGATCCATTTCGAAAGACTGGATTCCCGCTTTCGCGGGAATGACAACTAAATATGGCATCACTTACCGAAACTGCTTACTATACCCGTCGTACGATTAACTGGGGCATTCTTGCCATCATCGCCTATATAATTTTACGAATCTCCTGGAGCGTTTTTGTTGCATTGTTTCTTGTAGTATTTCCACCCAAACCCCCACCGCCGAATCATGCATTTAGCGTCTTGCCGGCAATCAAATTTCCGCAACAGGCCAGCCGATCTGCACAGCTTACCTTTCGTCTGGAAACAATCCAAGGCTCTTTACCAAAAGCATCCGAATCTGCCAATGTGTATTTCATGCCCAAAACACCAGCCAATCTTTTAGCACTCACCAAAACGCAGGATTTTGCCAAACGATTAGAGTTTGATACTATGCCCATTCAGGAAACAAAAAATATTTATCGATTTGATGACCCAGAGTTCCCTTTACGCAAATTGCGGTATGACATTGTTTCCAATAACTTTATTTTGCGTTATGGTTTTGAGCAAGATACCGGGCTTTTCTTAGAAAAAAATCTCCCGCTTGAACCCGCAGCCCTCGCTGAGGCAAAAAGTTTACTCCAAACATACAATCTCTATCCAGACGATTTAGCTGGCGGTACAAGCAAAGCATCATACCTTAAGCTCCAAGCGGGCCGGCTTATATCAACGACGAGTCTTTCTCAGGCAGATGCCATACGAATTGATTTTTTTCGTAAACCCATAGGGAATACGCCAGTATTCACCCCGTATCCAGATGAAGGACAAGTGGCGATTGTTTTCTCCGGTTCTACCAACAACAAAAAACATATTCTGCAATTTGCTTATACGTTTTGGCCTATTGATTACGCCACTATAGGAACGTATGCACTGAAAACGAGTAGCCAAGCCTGGCAGGAACTACAAAGCGGTGGGGGCTATATTGCGCGCTATCCAGCGGCGGGAACCAGTGTTGTAGTAAGAAATATTTATGTCGGCTATTACGATTCATTCGATCCGCAGACGTATCTTCAGCCTATTTTCGCATTTGAAGGAGACAATGGATTTCTCGCCTATGTCTCAGCGGTTGCTCCTCCGTGGATAGAACAGTAAGCCTAGTGCGGCTGGTAGGTTTCCCAAGCGTAATTTGCAAATACCCAGTCAATCAGCTTAGCGGTTTCTCCAAAACGATCTTTACTTTGTAAAATGACGATGATGACTCGATGATCATTGCGTTCCATAAGGGTAACAAGATTTTCTCCCGCTTCTTCCGTCCAGCCAGTTTTGATACCCCCTACGCCAGGAATTTTTCCGAGTAGTTGATTAACATTTTTTAAGTGGTGAAAGTATGTATGGGTTACATCAGAGATTGTAATCTCTGGTATTGCCACCATTTTAGCGATAACTTTATTATCCAGTGCCGTTCTGGAAAGCCGAGATAAATCAAGTGGCGTCATTTTATGGTTCGGGTCATCATACCCTACGGGATTAGTAAATGTACTTTTGGTTAAGTGGAGTGTTTTGGCTTTTTCATTCATCGCCGAAACAAATTTAGAAATGCCACCAGGATAATTCTCTGCAAGGGCAAAAGCTGCATCGTTTCCAGAGTGAATAAGCGTGCCATAGAGTAAATTTTCTACCGTTATCCGTTCGCCGGGGACTAATCCCATCATTTGTCCATCATTAGGAATCGTTTTTACCGTCATAACGTCATCAAGCTTGTATGCATCAAGAGCAACCAGAGCAGTCAAAATTTTTGTTGTAGATGCCGGAGCCAAAAGTATCTCGCTATTTCTGGTATAGAGAAATACACCAGAGTCTATGTCTAATACGACAATTCCTCCGGCGCTTATCTCTGGTCCAGGAAAGTTGCCCGTGCGATTTACTGGATACGGCGCAGGAGTTGGTAGCATAAATGGCAACTGACGCAAAAATGGAACCTGTAACGAGCTTGGAATAGTATAGATATTTTGACCGGGAGAGAAAAAAATCAGCACGCCAAGGATAAGAAGAAATAAAAATTTATCCCATGATGTTATCCACCATGGCCATATCCGGGCAAGACGTTTCTTTTTGGGCATGATTAGTTCTCCCGGTTTACCGGGGTTTCTTTTTTGATTTTGCAATCGTTATTCCTAATTCTTTAAGCTGTGCTTCTGTCGCTTCACTTGGGGCATCCATAACGCTTGTTTGACCAGATGCGGAGGTTGGAAAAGCCATGACTTCTCGCACGCTTTGTTCACCAAGCACTGCCATCAAGAATCGATCAATACCAGGGGCAATCCCTCCATGCGGCGGGACACCGTAGGTAAAAGCAGTGAGCATGTGATCAAATTGTTGTTTTTGCTCATGGGTAAATCCGATAAGATCAAAAACCTTTTCTTGAATTTCTCTCTGGTGGATACGGATACTCCCTCCACCAACTTCATAGCCATTGAGCACCAAATCATGCTGCAAACCGCGTACTTTCATCGGATCAGTTTCAAGAAATGGAATGTCATCTGGGTGCGGGGCAGTAAACATATGATGGGACGGTGCAAATTTAGCCGCTCCTGACCCATGATAAAAATCATCGGCTGATTGCTCCGTAAACAACGGAAAATCAACCGTCCATGCAAACGCTAGCTCATTTGGATCTTGTTTATTTTTTCGTAGATCCGGTTTATCTGTACCGTAGGTGGCCATAGCCTCCTTGTGAGGAATTCTTGGCCAGGGAGATTTGATAATATGTTTTTCTGGAAACAGCTGACCAACTGCCTGAGAAAATAATTCTTCTGTAAGTTGTAAAATGTCTTCTTGCGTCACAAAGGACATTTCCACATCTAGTTGCGTAAACTCTCCGTAGGCACGATCTTTTCTAGGATCTTCATCGCGAAAGCAACGCGCGATCTGAAAATATCGCTCAAGGCCGGCAACCATCAAAAGCTGCTTATATTGCTGAGGAGACTGCGGTAATGCATAAAATTTCCCTTTCTGGAGCCGCGACGGCACGATAAAATCGCGTGCACCTTCTGGAGTCGTCTTGGTAAGCAAGGGTGTTTCTACTTCGATAAAATCGCGTGCGGTAAGGAAATTTCTGATAAATGTAGTTAACTGAGAACGTACGCGTACATTGCGAGTCATCCGGCTCCGCCGGATATCAAGGTAGCGATACTTCATGCGCGTCTCTTCGTTAATCTCATAACCGTCGGTATCTATGGGAAAAGGAAGTTCTCGCGCTTTGCTGATTATTTTTAAACTTTTAACTTCAATTTCTACCTTTCCTGTCTCAAGTTTGGGATTGACCATTGCCGCTGGCCGTTCTTTAACCAGTCCAACAACGTCAATCACATCCTCTGGTCGAGCATCCGCAAGATCTTTGGTCGAAATAAGCTGGACAAGGCCAGATCTATCACGCAAATCCAAAAACATGATTTTTCCGTGATCACGCCGCGTATTCACCCAGCCTTGCAAGACAACCTCTTTGCCTACGTGACCGACAGTGTTAGCTGCAAGCGTGCGTTTCATTCCCTTATTGTAGCGACCCACTCTCTTCTTGACAATACGTTGCTGATTTGGTATAAATATATCCAATTCTATGCAAAATACGCGTCATCAGCTTTTTATTAAACTTATTGTCCTCCGACATTCGGAGGGAGGTTTGGTGGCGTAAGAGATAAGTAAGATAAAAGAACCAAACCTCCTAAAGAAATAGGAGGTTTTTTGATGGCTACTTAGTGATCTCGAGTCTTCGAGAGAAGCTTAGTAGCCGATCAATCCGACCAAAATCGCAGCACGAGCCGCGCTACGAATAGTAGGTAAGGCGAGTGCTAAGATTGGGCGGATGTATTGCACCTTGACATCGTAAGAGTCGAGAATAAGTATTTAAGAAGTTTTTTAAATATTTCTTCTTGGCCCTTATAAAATCAGGAAAGGAGAAAACAATAAAAAATCTCTTCAAGTGGCAGAAATCTCGTATTTTCAAGTAACAGAACAAGGAGAGAAAACAATGATTCCGTGCAAAATTTGTGGATCAGACTGGCATAACGAAGAGGACTGCCCTCTGGCCCCAGATATAGAGGAAAAAATTTTCGAGCTTCCTCACCACAAAGACAATGAATTGACAGTCCCACCTGGCAAACAGTATCTATTGCCTCCTCCTCGTGAGGACGAAGAGGCGTGGGTGTTTAGAGGAGCATAGTTGTTTTTAGAGAAGGTCCAGCTCATCCAGCATGCAGCTGGACCTCTTCCTTTCGGATAAACATACTTTTGAGGAAACTTCCTCCAAGTATTCATCAAACATTCACCGCAAAACGCCTATCCTGAAGAAGTGAAACCATTCACTTTTTCAATTTTGGCGTTTTGCGGAAGTAAATAGAAAGATCCCCGTTTTCTACGGCACGGGAGCGCCGAACGAAGGCGGGGATTTTTGTTAGGAAATATGAATATCTTTAATTTTGAGCTGTAAACTACGTCTACCATTCCACGTATTCATATCAATCGTATAAACTATGTCAATGGGCTTATTTGATTGCATTTGACCATATAGTTTTCCCATCCCAAACCCAACCGCATCTTTTCCTTGTATTTTTAATTTTAGATGTTTTCCCTCCGTGCCAATGAGGCGCAGATCATCAACCGTCACTCCATATGTCACGAACACCGGCTCGGAGTTACCAAATCCGAACGGCTCAAAATCCCGTATTTTTTGCCATAATTCTTCCGTCACCATATCAAATGGAATTTCTGCATCAATACGAAGCAAACGTTCAAGTTTTTCCTCATCAAGTGCCTCATTGGCAAGTTTTTCCAATCGCTCTTGAAGAATAGTTAAATTTTTCGTCTCCACCGTAAACCCAGCAGCCATTGGATGCCCACCCACATCGATCAAAATATCGCTGCAACTTCGGATGGCTTCTACAATATTAAACCCAGCAATGGATCGAGCTGATGCTTTAGAAATTTCATCGCCTTTGGAAACCACAATTGCCGGTCTGTAGAATTCTTCCACTAATTTCCCTGCCACTAAACCAATCACTCCTTGGTTATATGATTCGTGACTCACGAAAAGAAGCTTTGTCCCCAATTTCACCAGCTCTCGAGCATGGAGTGTCGTTTCCACCGTCATCTGTTGTCGCTCTTTATTCGTCAATCCTAACTTTTGTGCTAACGCAACTGCTTTTTCTTTTTGTTTCGTACATAAAAGCCGTAAGGCATCCATGGCATGGACTAATCTTCCCATGGCATTTAAACGCGGCGCGAGAATATGAGATATTTCATACGTCCCCAATTTTCCTTTCGCGAGTCCCGCATCTGTCATGAGCGCTTCCAACCCAACCCGATGGGTCTCATTGATAACCGCAAGACCATATTTGGCAATCGATCGATTGGGACCCACCAGTGGCACCATATCCGCAATCGTTCCAATTGCAGCAAGTGCCAACAGTTCATCGTCTTTTTGTGGCAAGAGAAGTTCTTTTGCCACAAACCACGAAATACCCGCTCCAGAAAGTTTAGTGGTATGCACAATCGTACATTCAGGAAGCTTTTCTGGTTTCACATGATGATCCGTCACAATAACATCAATGCCCAACTCTTTTGCGTACGCCACTTTTTCTTTGGCAGTAATACCGTGATCTACGGTGATGATAAGCGTTGGCTTATATTGTTCTTTTATAGAATCGATACCTTTTTGTGATAATCCATATCCCTCTTCTACACGATGGGGAATATATGGCATCACGTTGGCCCCTAATGCATGCAGTGCCTCCCACATAATAGCTCCGGCAGTGATCCCATCCGCATCGTAATCTGCATAGACGACCATAGATTCGTGATCCTTGATTGCTTTTTTTATCCATATAATTGCTTGTTTTAATGAAGTTTTGTTGATATCGACATCATTGGGAGTAAGTGCAAAAGGATCAGGTGGATGCAAAAATTCATCAATTTCTTTTTTTGTCGTGAGTTCCCTGTTGTTCAATAGAATGGGAATAATATCTTTCGTTTGAGATGTATTAGTGATTTCCCACTTCTTCATAACACAAGGTATAATAACAGTATGATACGTTTACCACAATCAGCACAAAAGATTATTGACGCTGTCCACCATGCAGGATTTGAATCGTATGCGGTGGGTGGGTCGGTTCGCGATCTTTTGATGGGAAAACCCACGAAGGGCTGGGATTTTACGACCAATGCACAGCCAGAAGATTTGCTCAAATTGTTTCCCGATAGTTTTTACGATAATCAATTTGGCACGGTTGGCATAAAAATAAAATCTAAAGACGATCCAGAAATTACGGAGGATATTTATGAAATCACTACATACAGAAGTGAAAAAGAATATACCGACCATCGCCACCCAGATAAAATTGCCTGGGGAAAAACACTAGAAGAAGATTTGTCTCGTCGAGACTTTACCATTAATGCCATTGCGTTTGATGGAAAAACTATCGTCGATCCATATGATGGACAAGTAGATTTGCAAAAAAAACTGATCCGCGCCGTTGGTGATCCCAATCTTCGCTTTGCCGAAGATGCTTTACGCATGATGCGAGCAGTCCGTATTGCTTCACAACTGGGGTTTATGATTGAGGAAACAACACTCCAAGCAATTGGCAAAAATGTCAAACTTCTTTCCACAATTTCTGCTGAACGCATTCGCGATGAACTGATGAAGCTATTGGCAAGTAATTTTGCTGCTGACGGCATTCTCATTCTCAAAAACAGCGGCATCCTCAAAGAAGTACTTCCGGAACTTGATAGTGCATTTGCTGTGCCGCAAAAAAGCCCCAAGCGCCATCATATTTATGATGTGGGGACACACTGCGTGATGGCGGTAAAATTTTGTCCATCAAAAGATCCATTGGTGCGACTGGCAACACTCCTTCATGATGTGGGAAAACCCAAAACATTTCGCAAAGATGAAAAAACAGAAATTATTACGTTTTATAATCATGAAGTGGTCGGCGCCAAAATTGCAAAAGCAATTGCTTATCGTTTGCGGCTTTCCAAAAAACAAACAGAGAAATTAATAACTCTCGTTCGCTGGCACCAATTCACCGTCGACGAAAGGCAGACGGATAGTGCCCTGCGAAGATTTATCCGACGCGTTGGCAAGGAAAATCTTGAGGACATGTTGGCCCTGCGGATCGGCGACCGACTCGGTGGTGGTGCGCTGGAAACTTCATGGCGATTGGAACTTTTTAAAAAACGTCTAGAAGAAGTCCAAAAACAACCATTCACCGTTGCTGATTTACAGATTGACGGCAACGACGTAATGAAAGAACTCAACTGCAAACCCGGGCCAATTATTGGAAAAATTCTCAATCAATTATTTAGCGAAGTGGAATCTGGTGTTCTTGCTAACGACCGAGAAATATTATTAAAACGCATGAAAGAGCTCAAATTTATTGGTGTTTCTAATTGATTTACCGTTGAGATTACTCAGAAGTCTCAGGGACAACTTCTACTTCGTTTGCTCCAAAAGAAAGTGCAGGTACATTTGAAGGAAAATTTTTCTCAAACCAGTCGGCTGCATCGGCAGAGTGCTCTCTTAATGCCTTTATTGCATTTGATGCCAATACCACATACCTATCTCTTGGAGATGCTGTTTCTCCCGTCACAAAGTTTATCTCGCCTTCAATGGCAGGAGGAACTTTAACCGCTAAAAGCTCCACGCCATTCCATGAACGCCTAACGTCCACTGGAGCTGGACCTTCTGGGCCTTCTGGTAAGTCCTTAATTCTTATTCGTGAAATGTCAATCCCTGGTGGTGGAACAATTCCCGCTCTGATAAGTGCTTCTGCCAGTTCATCCAAGTCTCCGTCGTCACCACCAAGCGCTGCCTTAATCTCTTTTATGCCTCCGCTCTCCATTGCCCGTGTGAACATTTCTGTTAATAACGCAATCCTTTCTTCTGGTGATTTAGTAATTTCTACCCTAACTCCGCACTTTCCTAATAAAAAATTAAGTTCTCTTGCCCATATCTCAGTTGACATATCAGAGGCTTTCCCTAACACATCAAGAAATGTTTCCCTCAAATTTGCCATATTGCAAACATAATATCACTGAATTAGTTGATAGACTACAAGCAACTTAGTACTGAGGGATTTATTTTCTTCTCTTCTCCCACCGGTCCCAAAGAATAAGGATCGGTGTTGCCACGAAGGGAGACGAATAGGCTCCGGACGTAGTACCGACCAGAAGTGCCACCACAAACCAACGGATCGTCGTTCCTCCCATAAGAACCAGCGCAAGAAGCATGAACAAAAGCGTAAAAGAATTAGAAAGTGAGCGGCCAAGGGTTTGCGTAAGCGCTTTATCACAAACTTCCTCAAATGATCCTTTTTCACCGCGTTTGGAAAGTTCGCGAATGCGATCAAAAACGACAATCGTGTCATGCACAGAAAAACTCATGGTCGTTAAAAACGCCGTCACAAAGAGCGTATCCACTTCGACATGGACAAAATACCCCAACAGAGAAAACGTCCCTAATACAACGAGGAGATCATGGATAAGGGCAACAATTGCTGAGACACCGAATTTGATATTTTTAAATGCCCATGCAACATAAGACAAAATTGCAACTATAGCAATGACAGCCGCAACCAATGCCTTTTGCAATAATTCTTTTCCTAAAATTGGCCCGATAGTTTCATTGCGATTGATCGTGGAACCTTTTGAAGAAAGGAGCTGAATATGTTTGACAAAAAGAGCAATTTTTTCATCTTCCACAGGTTTACTGCGCAAAAGGAAACTCCCATCTTTTGATGGTTGCACACTCACCAAAGGAATGCCATCTTTTTGAGCAAGGTCACTGATAGATTGCGTGGAGACGCTTGATAGAAACGATAGTTCCAACAGTGTCCCCCCAGTAAAATCAATTGCGGGTCGCAGTCCAAATTTTACTAACGAAAATATGCCCGGCACCAACACGAGGGAGGAAATAAAAAAATAGAGCCAGATGTATTTAGAAAATTTAATCATTTTTCTTTATATAATACGCGAATAAGTGTTCGCGTCACCACAATACCGGTAAACAAACTCGTAAGAACACCGATAAACAACGTCAAAGCAAACCCGCGAACCAAACCGGAACTAGGGAGCAAATTCCAGTTGCCAGGATTAAATAAAATAATACAGGTAATAATGGTCGTAAAGTTTGCATCTCGGATGCTATCCCATGCTTTACTAAATCCAAGCTCCATAGCAATCTTCCAGGGTTTTCCGCGGCGTTTTTCTTCTTTATACCGTTCGAAAATAAGAATATTGCTATCAACTGCCATGCCAATAGAAAGAATAAATCCAGCAATGCCCGGAAGGGTAAGCGTGATAGGAATAAGTCGTACAAGCGCAAATGAAATGAGTCCGTATAATACCAATGCCATATCAGCCAAAACGCCTAATCTTCCGTATTTTGCAATCATAAATAAAGCAACAATGATAAGCCCAATGGTACCGGCGCGGACACTTTTGACCACAGACTCTTGGCCTAACGTTGCTCCAATTGTTTGTTTTTCAATAATGCTCACGGGCACGGGAAGTGCACCTGCATTTAACTGCAGTGCAAGCATTTTTGCCGTCTGAGCAGTAAAATTCCCACTTATGACCGCACTTCCATTAGGTACTTCTGAATTTACCATTGGGGCAGAAAGTGGCGTATCGTCCAAAAAAATTGCCAAAGGTTTTCCAATAAGTCGACGAGTTACATCAGCAAATTTTTTACCGCCATCTGCAGTAAACTCCAGTGCTACTTCACTAGCACCAGTTTGGCTACTAAAACTTAAGGCCGCACGTTTGAGATCTTTACCGGTGATACTTACTGACTTCGTACTCGCAAGAGATATAACTGCACTCGCCGTTGCCGTCGTAGCTTGTGTATCGGCAAGTTCTCGGAACTCTAACCGTGCTGTTTGACCAATCGTTGCTACTGCTTGGTCAACATTCGTCACTCCCGGAAGCTCGACAATAATACGATATGCATCGCCACTGCGTGCTGACTGCACAATGGGTTCAGATACGCCAAAAAAATTAACCCGTCGTTCAATCACCTGCTTTGCACTATCAAGCGCATTTTGCCGGTCTTGCTGGGCAATATCTTTCATGTCTGCCTGAAGGGTCACATGTGTTCCCCCGGAAAGATCCAAACCAAAATGCGTCGCAAAAGACTTACCATTGAAGGAAGGAGGATTAATGATCCTGTCAATACGAAAGGATCCAAAGGAAAACTTGAAGGGATATTTTTCCGGCAGGTCAATAAGAATCAAAAGTGCAGCAAAAAAAATAAGAAAGATAAAAACATGTTTGGGGTTTTTAAACATACGGGCAAGCCGTCAACTCACAAGCTCTTCTTCATCACCAATAAGCATAACGCGGGAACCCTCTAAAATAGAAAGGGCAAATGGATCGCGTCTTCTTTTACGGAAAGCAAATTCTTCTTCCGTCATCACCGTATAGTTCAATTCTCTCCCACGACGCACTTCTTCTGCTTTTACCAACTGGGAAAGTTCTGGAAGCACCACAGTGCCCACGACCAGGATATCGACATCAGTACCAGATTTTTTGGGAAGTCCTCGCAAAAATCGCCCTGAAAGCATGGCAAACTTTATCTTTCCCAATTTTGCTTTTTGTTTCAAAATATCCCCGCCTACTCCCGATGTTTTTCCTATCAAATGTAAAAGTTCAAAATAGAGGGGATAATCTTTCCGAAAAGCATAAAACAATCGGTTTGCCCGCTGTTCTTTGGTGACCATGCCAGCTTTTTCCATGTGAGAAAGCTCCCGTCGCACGGCATTAATTTCTTCATCAACCTTACGAACAATATCACGAACATGGAATATCGTCCCTGGATGAGAAAGAAAAAGCGTCAACATTTTTACCCGAACTCTTGAGATGATAAGATCTTCTAACATGCGATAGTACCTTCCGAGGCAGGAGGAAGGAATTTAGTAGTTCACTGGCGTCCCCGTAGGTACCATTTCAATCCATACTTGACCGCGATTAAACGCAATTTCTCTCCCATTGGCATCGTAAAGCTTTGTTCGTGAAGTCCGACTTGGCTTGCTCCACGTTCCTTTTATTACTTTTCCATCTTGAAAGACCATCATGGTATCACTGCCGACATTTGCATACAGGAGATGAAGGTGCTCGTCTACTGGTCCGGTCTCTTTTGCAAATAACATAACGACAACCTTTGCCGTCAATTGTTGTTTCGTTTCAAGATCTAGATGTGGTTTTCCACCGTTAAATCGTTTATATGAGTTTGTGGTTCGGTCATAGTCCCACCTTACTCCATAATCACTTTCATATCCTTTCCAGGAAACAAAACTTGCGGAAAACGAGGCGCCACGATCAGCTTCTTTTGCATCATCTTTAAACGTCCATGGAACAAAATTTTTATCCCAAGCAACGCCTTTGGCATCGACATTCGTCCATCCTCGTTCGGACGCAAGCTTATAAAGCTTATCGGAAAAACAGACCATCGTGTGTTCGGTAGCAACGGGATGATCCAATCGATCATAATTGCGGTAACACGTCGGGAAAGAAATGCCAAATTGATCCATATCTTTAATACCCCATTGTTCAATTTGGCAAAGAGCCTTTGCTCGTTCATCAACCGTAGGATCATTGCAGTTGCCTGCTCCTCCTACGTGGTTATAGAGCGCATCGTACTCGAGTACCCAAGGAAGGAAATTCGTTCGAGCACTGCGAACCGGAGCCAATGTCAATGGAGATGCGGCCCCACAGTAAAATACTCCCATGAAGCGCGTAATACCGCCTTCTGCAACGGCTTCATACACGACATCTGCAGAAGATAAGCCGGATTGTGGCCGTGCCTCTGCATGATTTTCAATCATCACCGCAAGCGGCCGGCGCTTAGCCCAAATATCAGCTTCTTGCTTGGTGAAATATTGACCGTTCAATGGACACATTTCCGTTTTCGGCGCATTCGGATCAACAACAAAATGTCCTTGTGTACCAGGAGAAATAGGTGAGGTAATTAGTACTCTACTGCCCGATCGCCCCAGATAGCTAAACAATCCAAACGATATGCCACTGACAATAAGATATGCTGCAATGCCGATAATACCGTAGGTGATGAGTTGTTGTTTATTTATTTGTTTTATATTCATATTGGTGTGCTTTTTTAATCGCCGATTGTTCTTCCTTTGACAATTCTAAATCCTTTCCTTTCCCATCGCGAATTTCTTTTACATACCAACGATTACCCGTCCGTGCATATAATGATGTTATCACAATTCCATTCTCTTGTGCATCCAAAAGAGCTAGGGAAAAACTTTGGCTTCCTCCGGTATCAGAGAATGGATTAAATCGAACAATCCCCAGTCGTTGAATATGTACTGTGCCATCAGCTTCTACTCGAGCAATTCTTTCGCCAATTTCTCCTAGTTGCTTTTTTAAATGTTCTTCTCTACCCAACAACGATTCGAGTACATCTCTCAAACCCGTTTTCGTGATCCCAGCCGTTAATCGGTTATAATGGCCAATCATCCGGAAAACAAATAAAGTAAGTATCGTCATCCATACTATAACAATAAAAACAATACTTACAAAAATAGTTCCGGTCAACACCATTGGTATTGATAATAGTACGATTCTCAAAAAGGATTTGTCAATGACAAAGAAAAAAGAGTTGACAAGCGAAATGAAGCTGTGCTACGCTCAACCGCATAACGCTGGCTTATGCCTAAAAAAACAAAAAAGGAAAAAATAACTGCAGAGGTGCACCGCAAAGATATCTCAGGGAATGCTCATCACACAAAAGCACCTACATACGATCTACCAGCACACATCTCGCCCATTGGTCAATTTCAATTTCAGGCTCAAGTATCCGGTGATCTATCACCTATAAAACAAATGAGTGGAGAACTCACAAGCATCCAAAACGATTTAATAAAAACAATGATTCTTGCACTAATTGCAATAAGCACTGAGCTTTTGTTATCAAAAGTAGTACGGTAAGCATGTAGAGAGGAGGTGAAATCTATGGCAAGTATGTATTGCGTCAAATGTCGCACAAAACGTGAAGATCCCAATGCAGTAAAAGTCACCATGAAAAATGGTAAACCCGCAATGAAAGGGAAATGTCCTGTATGTGGCACGGGGATGTATAAAATTGGTGGTTAAAATTTTTTTGCAAAGAAATTTCCTAAAAACCCCGTCGCAGTACGGGGTTTTTACTATGGTATAGTGATTGTATGCTTGCAAAAATCCTCTCTGGCGCAGTAGTGGGCCTAGATGCAGTCATGGTGACGGTTGAAGTGGATATTGCTTCTCAAGGACTTCCCTCCTTCACCATCGTCGGCCTTCCTGATCAAGCCGTAGAAGAAAGCAAAAAACGGGTACGAGCTGCAATTAGAAATAGCGGCGCTGAATTTCCGGCCAAACGCATTATTGTCAATTTAGCTCCTGCGGATTTACCAAAAATGGGTCCTGCATATGACTTGCCCATTGCCGTAGGCATCCTCATTGCCTCCGAACAACTCTCTCCTCTTGAAACTCAAGCCCTCTATGTGGGTGAACTTTCTTTAGATGGGTCTCTCCGCCATACCAATGGCATATTGTCTCTGGCACTTCTGGCAAAAGATGAAAAGATCCCTGCTATTTACCTTCCAGCAGTTGATGCAAAAGAAGCTGCTGTTATCGGGGGAATTTTTGTATACCCCGTAGAATCGCTCATTGAATTATTTCGCCATCTTATCCATGCCCAGCCGATTATTGCCCATCCCCATGTTCCTTTTAGTGAGATCAATGAAGGACAAAGCTTCGATTTTGATCTTGCTGACGTGCGAGGCCAGGAACAAGCCAAACGCGCACTAGAAATTGCTGCAGCTGGCGGACACAATCTTTTTATGAAAGGGCCACCGGGTGCTGGGAAAACCATGCTGGCAAGAACCATACCATCTATTTTGCCTCAGCTAACGGAAAGCGAAGCACTCGAAGTAACCAAAATCTACTCTGTCACTGGGAACTTACCAAATAGTCAATCACTTATTACCTATCGACCATTTCGCGCACCACATCATACCACCAGCCAGATAGGCTTGATTGGCGGCGGCACGCATCCAACACCCGGGGAAATATCCCTCGCCCACCGTGGCGTTCTTTTTTTAGACGAATTTCCTGAATTTCCTCGTCATGTGTTGGAAGCACTGCGCCAACCCATTGAAGATGGCGTTGTGAGCATATCTCGAGCGGCAGGCACCATCACATATCCAGCAAAATTTGCTTTAGTTGCTGCGGCTAACCCCTGTCCATGTGGAAATTTTGGAAGTGAAACGAAACGCTGCACTTGCTTACCTGGCACCATCAGTCGGTATCAAAAACGAATTTCCGGACCCATTATGGATCGGATTGACCTTCACATCACCGTCCCTGCAGTAAACATAGAAAAATTGACAGAAGCCATATCTGCGCAAAATGCTGAAAGCTCCCAGAGTGTCCGTTCACGCGTTCAAAAGGCGCGGGAACGACAGCTTTCCCGTTTTGCAAAACTGAAATGGAAGTCGAATGCAGAAATGTCTACAAAAGGAGTCAAGGAACTTTGCCCGATAACCAGTGAGATATGGTCATTTCTCAGGCAAGCAGCAAACAAAATGCATCTTTCTGCGCGGAGTTTCTACAGAATCATTAAAGTAAGTCAGACCATTGCAGATTTAGCTGGAGATAATGAAATTGGACTTGCCCATGTTGCTGAAGCTTTACAATATAAGCCAATGGATACTTCTTATATTTAATTCACTAAATTAAGAAAGCTTTCTCCTACTCGCGTTCCTGCTCGATACCGAGGAATGTAGAAAAAACGGCTCTGATATTGCCATGTACTAGGGATAGTCGCGATTGCGCCAATAAATCCCGCCTGCTTCACTTCACTAACAACCGCGTCATTGAAAGCGCCATACGGATAAGCAAACCAATTCACCACATAGCCGACGTGTTGTTCCAGGACGCGTTTACTTTCTGCCACTTCTGCATGAAGCACCTGCGGCAAACTTTTTGGCAAATAATAATGATGAATAGAATGAGCACCAAAAACGACATACGGAGATTTGGCAAGCTCTTCAATCTGTCCCCACGTCATATAGTTTCCGCCGCCAATAAGCCCCGTAGGGATAAAGGCGATACCTTTCATTTGATATTTTATCAAAAGAGGATGCGCATTAAAGTAAAAATCAATATACCCATCATCAAAGGTCAAAATAATCGGCTTAGGCGGCAAGATCGTTTTTCCTGCAAATGCCGCTGCCAGTTCATCGAACGTAATGGTAGTAAATCCGCCGTTTTTTAAGGTTTGCAGCTGCTGATCTAAGATATCTGGGGGTGTAGAAAGACCATTGCGCATCACGTCTGTCGCGTTTGGATTTACACTAATGTAGTGATACAACAGCACTGGCACCTTGATCCCCCGCTCCCCGGGAACCAAGTCGGGAACAAGCGGCTTTGGTGTCGGCGTAGGAGTATTGGTAGGCGTGGGTGAAACAGTGGGCAATGGAGTAAGTTGAGCAAACGTTTGACTAGGAGAAGTCTTGGGGTTACTCCAAAAATGATAGCCCATGAATAATTGAGATCTACTATTCAAGAAAAAAATAACACCAGTAATGAGCCCTAACGTTAGGATTCCAAAAAACAGCTTCTCCTTTGCACTCTTTTTCTCTCCTCTTCTCATACATGATATTTTAGCAGAAATATGGTATAATCAACATGTACATTGGAATCCGAATTCTCGCTCGCCGATGAGGCGAGAGGAAAGTCCAGACAGCAGAATGCAGGGGACTGTGCGTAAGCACTGACGGGTAACCGCTGGTATTTTGACATCGAAAGGTGCCAAAAACAACTCCTGAATTAACAGGATGAGAGAGTCACAGAGACGATCATTACCCTACAGCCTGACGGCTATGGGAAATGGGTGAAACGTGACAATCCCACCCGCTGCAACCGGCGACTGGTCCGATACTATCATGCATTCGAGAGGACCGAAGTGTACGGGCATCAGAGAAATGAGAATCTATCCGCCAGCTGGCGGAAAAACAGAATCTGGCTTACGAGATTCCAATGTACAATAAAAAACCCCGCTTGGCGGGATTTTTTATGTTTTATGAAGGAGAAGTTTTGGCGAGATATTCAGCAATAATAATCTGACTGACTAAAACTACAGGAATAGCAAGCACTGCTCCTATAATTCCGGCTAATTTCCCTCCAATCATCAGTGACGCAATGGTAATAAGCGGCGATAACCCCACGCTCTTTCTCATAACAAATGGTACTACTAGGTGATTTTCAACCTGATGCAAAATAAAATATAATGCAGCGACACTCAACGCTAAAAAGGGTGATCCAGTAAGAGCCACCAATACTGCAGGTATTGCCGAGATCGTCGGGCCAATCATGGGTATTATCTCAAACATACCGGCTAAAATAGCAAGTGGCAGCGCAAACTCAACGTGAAGAACGGTTAAGCCTATATAGGACAATACACCTATTGCTGCCATCAAAAAAATTTGCCCTCGTATCCATGAACCCAATCGTTGCTCTACGGCTCGAACGATATGAATGCATTGTTTTGCTCCATCTTCACCCATCGTATCGACCAAAAATTTCTCGATACGCCGTCGTTCCAGTAAAAAATAAAATGTAAAAACTAACACCGTAAGCGTCGTGACTATATTAGAAAATATTCCCACGGTGACCCGAACCACATTTTCACTAATTGGTGCGATTTGTTGAGTAAATGCTCGGACGTCAATATCCCAGTACGGTAACAAGCGCGATACAAAAGAAGGAAATGCCGCAATAAATTTTGCAGACTCTCGCACTAAAGACGGAATAGCACTTCCAATAGAAATACCTAAAAAGCCAAAACCAAAAAAATAAATTGCCAAAATGGCAAGAACCCGCGGAACTTTAAATCGCGCGAGCCATTCAACCAGCGGGCGCAGTGCCGTCATGAGGATAAAAGAAATAAAAAGAAGATACAAAATGTCTCGAATTTGAATAAGAAGCAAAACTCCTGCGATAAGAACAACAGTAAAAATAATGGTCCGATGAGAAATTTCAATCTTTGATGTCATTTTTTTCAGTATACCATGTACTCACTAATTTTTTAATCTCCTTTTCGTACTCAGCATGGGTTATATCATACCAATGAATGTTGGATTGCTTTTTAAACCACGTCAATTGTCGTTTGGCATACTGATATTCCTCTCTTACCCAAAAACGTACTACTTCTTCTTTTGATAATTTACCTTGTATGTATTGTTCAATGAAAGAGAATCCAAGAACGGACACGGGACGTTTCACTTTTCTCACTTCATCAACAACTCCCTGCTCCCAACGTTTCATGACTCGCTCTTTTATTTTTTGTTCTAAAATTGCAAATGGCGCGGTAAGCCCTACCCAAAGAATATCTATCTTCTGTAAATCTCTATCTGATACCTGATGGGGTGCGTATGCAATTTCAATGGCACGAATGAGTCGCCTGGGATTGTTTTGGTCCGACTGATTCATTCTCTTCCATTTTTCTTTATCAATCTTTTGCAATTCTTTTTGTAAAACCTCACGATGTACACCCTCAAATTTTTCTCGAAGTTCTTGATTGGGAGGAATATGAATATGAGAAAGTGGTTGAGTGATGGCTTTAAGATACAATCCCGTTCCGCCAACAGCAATCGGTAATTTCTTTCTCTGTGTTATTTCGTCAATACTGCGCTGCGCTGCCTTTTGATATTGTGAGACGCTGAATAATTCATGCGGCTCGACGACATCATACATCCAAATCGGCACATCACTATTTACTGGTCTTTCTTTTCCAGTCAACAGGTCTAATCCTTTATACACTTGCCGTGAATCAGCAGAGATAAGTTCGCCATCAAATTGATGAGCAAGATTGAGTGCTAGCTTTGTTTTTCCTGTTGCCGTGGGTCCACAAATAACGAGAAGTTTTTCCATGTTATCGATAGGTTCCGGCGCGAAGGTTTGTTTTGTTAATAAGTTCTTCCAAAATTTCCCATCGCCGCTTTTTTTCTTCATGCGGCACATCGTCTTTGTATACTTTGTGCGCAGCAGTCATAGGCCGATCAGAATACATCGCTACATAGGCTTTCGTAAATCCAACTTCTTTACATAAAGAAACCGTGTTTTGAAATTGCTCCCTGGTTTCGCCACAAAATCCAACAATAATGTCTGTAGAAATAGTAAGGTTGGAAATCTTATCTCGCAGTTTTTTTACCAGCAATGTGTATTCCTCTGCGCTATACCACCGATTCATTTTTTTAAGAAGTTGGGTATCGCCGGATTGAATCGGCAAATGGATATGACGAGAAATTTTTGGATTGTTTGCAATGGTTTCAATAAGGGTATCAGAAAAATCCCAAGGATTACTGGAGATAAAATCAATTTTTTCAATTCCTTCAATCTTGCAGATTTCCCCTAAAAGCTGTGGAAACAAAGTCGGAATTCGAAGCCTTCCTAAGTGTTTTACATAGGTCACTCTTTTTGTCATTCCGGGCTTGACCCGGAATCCATGACTCTTTTGTAGATGGATTCCCGCTTTCGCGGGAATGACATCGTTTAATACGAGGTCTGCTCCGTATGAATTTACATTTTGACCAACCAGTGTAACATGAGTGTATTCTTTTTGTGCAAGCTCCTTGCACTCATTGATAACATCGTCAAAAGGCCTGCTAATTTCTCTTCCGCGCGTAAACGGCACGACACAAAAGGTACAAAAATTATTGCATCCATTGCTTATCGGTACCCAGGCATGTTTTTTATCTGTTCGCACTGGCGCGTTATCAAACCCTACTTCTTCAATAGGCAAAAACTCATCAACGCCTGGCATTTTCTTTTTGAGGAGCGACAACATCTTCCCCGTCTTTTCTCGCATGGCCATGCCGATCATACACCCGGTCACAACAATTTTGATGTCTCTTCCCTGTTCTTTTTCCTGCGTTAAGTTATGCACCAATCCATATACTCTGTTTTCCGCTGCTTCCCGTATCATGCATGTGTTAATGACTACGTCATCAGCTTTTTTGATATTCTTCGTTGGCTTGTATCCACGCGCCTCATAAAGGCCAGCGATCCGTTCGCTATCCGCTTCATTGGCGGCACACCCAAAGGTTTTAATGAAGTACTTCATGGGTGTATTGTATCAAGTTCGGAGCCAGAGTTGAAGCTAAATCGATTATTGTGTCCCCACAATGACGCGGGCGTCGAAGGGAACACTGTCTGTGAGGGCCGCGGTATTGGTAGAAATTGAATAGGTATCTTTCAGATCATCAATAAGGAGTTTTTGATAAGCAATTTTGGTTGACTTTACATGCACTTCTGTTTTGTCATACGTATAGGCATCTGCATTAGAAACGTTTCCAACTTTATATCCTTTATCTTCCAAAAGCTTTTTCATTTTGGATGCAGCACCCGGTACACCGCCGCCATTGAGAATTTGAATCGTCATATCTCCTCTGTTTGGAGGCATGGGCGTGGGGGTAGGAGTAGGTGTTGGAGTTGGACTGGGACTCGGCACAATAGTCAACTTTGGCAGAGAAAATGATTTATTTTTTGCAATCACTAGTCCACCGCCAATAATGCTAGCAATGACAATTAAAATAAACGCCCAGAGAAATAAACTTTTCTTTGACGTATCTTTGGTATGCATAGCAATCTCCGGCATAATGGGAGTTTGAGATTTTTTAAATAATTCTGCAACGGTCTCTTTTTGATCCTCTTGTTTAGATATATTCAGATGATCTTCCAACGCTGCACCAGATTCTTCTACTAGTACTTCTGAAAGATTTTCTTCTGGAGCTCTTGCCACAGCGCTTATTTCTTCTTCACTGACTTTTGCCGCTTGCGCAATAGCATCCTCGACTGATTGATTAGGGGAAGTAATTTCTTCTTCCACTACTTCAACTACTTGCGTCACCATGGGAACATGTGTTTCTTCTTTTTTCTCCGATTCTGATTTCGTCGTTTTCTTTTTTAAAACCATATACGTAGTGTATACTACTCGTGCTACAAGATTCAACTAGATGCAGAAGCATAAAGACGTAACGAATATCGCCAAATACGAAGACAGAAAAGTAAAAAGAAAAACCCCAATCCCAATGATAATACGATGACCAACGGCGAAAGAAGACCAAAAAAAGCTTTCACCGGAAATGTCATCATGACACCAACGGGAATAATAAACGTGATGATGCCTCGGAGTGGCTCTCGGTAAATATCTACTGGTACCCTTCCCATACTCGTCAGATCGCGGTAAATCATAATCGTGTGATCTATCTCCGTGGTCATAATGGCCAGCGCCAAAACCAGAATATGAAATCCTGTAGCAATAAGGAAACCATTGAAAAGGAGAAGAATATAGAAACTTATGCTTAAAAAATTTAAATTACCTAATTTCATTGCAACATAGACAAGCGAACCAACATATGGCACGAGCATAAATAAATCCAAAGGATCAGCGCCACCCGCTAGTGCACGGAAAAGTGGATTCATAGGCTTTACCAAGACTAAATCAAAATCTCCAGAAACCACCATGGGCCGAAACCGGTATACTTCTCGAAAAAAAAGTTGTGTCGTCGTGTCAATGAGATTAAAGGTAAGAAAAAAGAACAATGCCTGCATCAAGGAGTAATTAGCAATGACCGAAGTTTTTGTAAATAATGCAAAAAGGAAAACAGTAAAAAATACAAAACGAAGAATTTTTCCTACTAAAAAAAGTGCAGCGTTAAATCGATTTGTTAAAGAAACGAGAAATGAATTCTCTGTGAGCTTCCACCAAAGGAAAAAATATTTTCCTAAAATATTCATAGTATTATCTTCCCTCTGCGGTATATACTTTCAAACCCTTTTGCCAGAGGAAACGTGCAAATATAATGAGTCCACCTACCCACATAATTTCTATGGTAAAACCTTGCAACAACAACGTGATGTTCAATTGTCCAAGATATACTTTTAAAGGGAAATAAAGGAAATAGGAAAAGGGTAAGAGTTGACTAATGGAAAATAATGGCTGAGGTAAAATATCAAGAGGAAATAATCCGCCAGCAAAAAATTCCATGATGACAAATGAAAGAAATCTCGGCGCCCAGACATCCGGTGTCCAGAATCCCAAAAATCCAAAAATCAGACTAAAGAAAAAATAGAGTATCGTTCCAAACATGATAGCCGCAAGAAAAAAGATGAGATAAATGATATTTGTTTGGATAAAAATAGGCGGGCGAAGAATAATATACAACAAAGTAATTTCCACGATAGCGAATGCAAAATTTAATAATTTATCTCCTATATCGCGAGCGATGTAATAGTGAAAGAAATGCAACGGCCGTAAAAGGAAATTAGAAAGATTCCCCTGATTAATCACACTTCCGATATCCATGGTTGTAGTCCCTAATACCAATGTACGGACCAGAGAACTTAATAAAATATACGTAAGAATGAGTGATTGCGTGTATCCAAAAAATTCCTGCCGCTGGGAAAAAATCGCCCACCACAGAAAATACACCACTAAAATTTGCATCACCATGCGCACCCGCCACATAACAAAATTGAGCCGGTACGTCATATATTCCGCCCACGTTCCTTTAATGATCTGTAAATATTTTTTCATTATTAGCTACTTGCACTCGTATAAAACCGTAATGCGAATTTCCAAAACTTTCTAGAAAGAAATAACAAAGTAATACTAAAAATAAATAGCCCAATGAGATCATATGCATTAGCTCTCTGTAGTAATACTTTTGCTGGAGTAGATATAACAAACGTAAGTGGCATAATAAACCAAAAAAGATATGCAGATAATTCTCTAAATACTTCTTGAGGATACCGCGCTATACTCGTCATTTGAAAAAGTATTTCTACTAAATTTGAAAGGTTAGTAAACCAAATAGTGAGCGTCATTACTATGTACCAAATGGCGTAAAGCAGAACTATGCTGAGACTCACCAAGAATATCGATGAAAGAATCTGGAATGGTGCTACCGGAATATGGTATGAAACCAAAAGGTAACCAACAAAAAGTACCCCAATAGGTATTCGAGACAGGGATGTATAATTTATGATCCAAAAACTCATAAGGAATTGTGTATCTATGGGTTTCAAGAGCAGTATGTCTAATTCTCCGTGATGAATAACTCTGGAAAATCTGCTAAAGTTGCGAGAAAAAATAGTATGAAAAAATCCTATGACAACTCCATAAAGTCCAGTAAACAATAGAATGTCTTCACGCCGCCATCCAAATATTGACGTTACTCTTAATGTTAATAAATATATTGTTGATAAAGAAAATATTGCCCATATGAAACTGGATATCAAATTATTAATAAAATTGCCGCGAAAAGCCACAAGCGCAGAAAAATTAAGCTGCATTAATCTTTTATATACATGTATATAATGTCTCATATATTACTGTCCTATCCCTGTATATTTCCTAATTCCTTTGTGCCAGAGTATTTGGTAAAGGCAGTATAATAAAACAAACCACATCAACTGTATAAATAATATTCTTGCCATTTCCGCCTGATCCAGGTTTCCCTGAAAAACTAAAACTGGATAATAGATTATGTAAGCAAATGGAAGTTTTGTAGCAATTGTTTTCAACAGTTCTGGAAAAAGTCCTAACGGAACCACCATTCCGGAAAAAATAAGAATGATTGCATCTATAAGTTGGGATAAACCAAAAAAGTCAGTAAACCACAGTGCAGAAATTCCGATAACCATTTTAAAAATAAAAGAGAGAAAATATGCCAAAATAGCTATCGCAATTCCCCATATCCATATAGATAGAGATCCTGTTATCGAAATAAATTTGCCTAAAAATAAATGGAATAGTAAAAAAACTATAACGGCAAATGTACCTTGCATGATTCTATAAGGAAGTTCGTGATAAAATTTTAACCAAAAATATGAAAATGGTTTCATGAGATAAATAGATAATCCTCCAAGGAGGATATCATCATTGGCAACATTTTCTTCAACATGACTTTGTACAAGAGCGGCAAAAATAACCATAAGAAAATAATATGAAGTAATAGATGACAGAGAGATCGCAGTGGGGGGATGCGCAGATCCGACAAATGATCCCCACCAAAATATAAGATATATTAATGGGTTAATTAACGTTACTAAAAACCAAACAAAGGAAACACTCTTATATTCAAAAATATTTTCAAGATGAAGGAAAAGAATTCTGACATAACGCATAGCTACAATTTGCCTTCACTGGTAAACACATCGCGGATGATGTCTTCGATGTCCGGTTCTTCAATATTGAGATCATCTACCGGAAATTTTTCTAAAAGTTGTGCAGCTGCCACGTTAGAGGCACCACGAGACACACGAATAATTGCTTTGGGAAAATTGTAATCGGTGAGCTCTCCGATTTCTTTAAATTTATCCGGCGCAACATACGTATCCAATACCACGGAAAGGACTTTATATTTTGCAAACTTTTTGACGAGATTATCCAGCTTTCCATCATAGAGAATTTTTCCATGATCGATGATGATCACGCGGCTAGCGAGTTGCCGCACGTCTTCCATATAATGAGAAGTTAAAAGAATGGTCGATTTGTGCAGTTGATTATAAGATTGGATAAAATCTCGCATCTTTTTTTGCATCACGACATCCAAGCCAATCGTTGGTTCATCCAGAAATAATACCTTGGGTGAATGAATAAGCGCCGCAATAAGCTCCATTTTCATTCGTTCACCGAGAGATAATTTACGTACTTGAACTTTTAATAAATCACCGACATCCAAAAGTTCAACGAGTTCATCGAGTGTTTTTTTATACTGTTCATCGGGGATTTCGTAAATTTCTTTATTCAGAAGAAACGTTTCCTGTGCAGGCAAATCCCACCAGAGTTGATTTTTTTGGCCCATGACGAGGGCAATTTGTTTTAAGAATGCATTTTTCCGTTCAAACGGCGTAAAACCTAATACAGAAACAAATCCACTAGTCGGATACAAAAGTCCAGACAGGCATTTAAGCGTCGTCGTTTTGCCTGCTCCATTAGGGCCAATAAATCCTACCAATTCTCCCTCTTTAATTTCAAAAGAGACATCGTCAACTGCTTTCACGGTTTGATATTTTCTATGAATGAGCGATGTGAGCGAACCCAAAAATCCCGGCTCTTTTTGATGCGTTTGATAAAATTTTTTGAGATGCGAAATAGTGATAACCATATAAGCACTAGTATACCAAAAAGGAACCCCGGTGATACACCGGGACTCCTTTGTACGTGTTCCAAAACTTTTACCGAACCACTTTTTTCAGTGCTTTCCCAGCAGTAAATCCTGGGGTTTTGCGAGCGGGAATATTGATCGCCGCACCGGTTTGTGGATTTCTTCCCGTTCGAGATTTTCTGGACCTTACCATAAATGTACCAAATCCAGTGACCACTACTTTGTCTCCTTTTTTGAGGGCATCAGTAATGGAGCCAAATACTGCAGCTACTGCTTCTCGAGATGCTTTTGCAGTGAGACTTGCCTTTTTCGCAACAACTTCAATGAGATCAGCTTTCGTCATAAAAATTTTCACCTCCTCTTGGGCAGAGGGATAGAATAAGAAAAAAAATTTTGGGGATTGTTGCAACAATCACTACAAGGCAATGTAGAGAATTTGGCTTACTCTGTCAAGATATCAAAAAATGTAGATTATTATAGTAAGCTATTTTGCTACTTCTGTAGCGCGAAGTTCACGAACAACAGTAATCTTCACTGACCCCGGATACGTCATTTTCTTCTGAATTTCTTCTTTCATTTGTTGTGCCAAAAGCACAGCGGTGGCATCATCAACTTTCCCTGGATCCACAGCCACTCGAAGTTCTCTTCCCGCTTGGAATGCAAATGCTTCTTTTACACCGGTATAAGATTTGGCAATTGCTTCAAGATCTTTGAGTCGTTTAATATATTCTTCATAATTTTCATACCGAGCACCAGGTCTACTTCCGGAAATTGCATCGGCAATATAAACCAACATCGATTCAATAGAAGAAAATGGCGTGTCCTCATGATGTTGGGCAACACAGTCGATGACTTTTTGCGGCATGCCATATTTTTTGAGAAGCTCTACGCCTAACTCGACATGATTCCCTTCTTTGTCGGTAATAATTTTTCCGATGTCATGCAAGAGACACCCCAAACGGACGATATTAACATCGGCCCCCACTTCATGAGCCAAGGCAATACCAATTTTGGTTTCTTCGAGCGTATGGGCAATCATATTTTGCCCATAGGAGAAGCGATATTTAAACCGTCCAAGAAGTGCAACTAATGGAGCGGGCAAATTATAAACGCCGACGGCGTGACAAAGTTTTTGCCCTTCTTCAAACATGATCCGCTCAATTTCTTTTTTCACCTGCTCAACTAACTCTTCAATTCTTCCTGGTTGTACACGGCCATCGCGCAAAAGTCTCTCTAATGTAACGCGAGCAATTTCTCGCCGCACTGGATCAAACGAAGAAAGCCGTATTACTCCTTCTTCATCCAAATCCACATCCACACCTGTTGCCGTTTCAAATGCGCGAATATTTCGTCCTTCTTTGCCGATAATCCGGCCTTTCACTTCTTCATCAGTAATTTTAATAATAGAAACCGTATATTCGGAGACATAATCGGTAGCACCGTGGCGCATGGCATCAACAAGTATTTCTTTGGCTTTGCTTTCTGCTTCTTCCTGCGCTTTCTCTTGCGCATCCTTGAGCTCGTATGCCAACTCTTCCTTGAGTTTGTCACGCAGAGAAGAAAGGATTAGATTTTTGGCTTCCTCGCGGGTCAAATGCGCTGCACGTTCAAGTTTGTCCAGTTGATCATGCTTTATTTTTTCAATTTCCCCTCTCAATCGATCTATATCTTGCTCACGTACAGTTAAGCGTTTTTCGCGTTCTTCCGCTGCCCCTTCTCTACGATCAACGGATTCTAATTTTCGTCGCACTTCATCTTCAGCGTCCCGACGGATCCGGAATGCTTCATCTTTTGCCTCCAGCAACAATTCCTTGACTTTTGCCTCGGCAATGGCAATCTGCGCTTGGATATCTATAGATATCGCAGGTTGTTTAGGTGCTTGAGGTTTTATTTTTTGTGGAACTGAAGTTGATCGAACTGAAGACCCTTCTGCAACTGCAGTTCTCTTTTTTGTCTTCACCAAACCAGACAATGTTTTGAGTACATCAAACATAGGTATATGTAGAGAAAATCAGATGAAGAAGGAATAGCAAAAATCCCGCAGTTTTACGCGGGTTGCGACGTAGGAGAAATTAGTAAAGATTTCTGTATCATAATCCTACAAATGTATTCGATCTTCAAATACTTTCTGTTTCCTCATCCGTATTGTAGCTTTTTTCAACCAACTCGTCAATAACTTGGTGGATAACTGAGCTAGAAAACCCCCGTCTGCCTAAAAAACCATATAGCTTCTT
>Ga0209515_10001101_pt1 | contig 46616 bp, 15 predicted proteins | sample Subgroupgradi54m_FD_187454 | JGI IMG/M metagenome (GOLD analysis project Ga0209515, IMG submission 187454) | Subsurface groundwater microbial communities from S. Glens Falls, New York, USA - GMW60B uncontaminated upgradient, 5.4 m (SPAdes)... ... | reverse complement strand
CAATTCTGGCCGGCGTCGTCGGTCGGGAGCGCAGCGCCTGGCACGACCGCACCGGGCTCAACCGTATTGGGCCCTTCCTGTCGACTAAGCGGGTGGGGAAAGATGGTGGGGAGGTTGGTCAGGAATTGCCGGTGACCGAGGCAGAGCAGGCCTGGTGGATTCGCCGGCTTGATGAGGAACTGTGGGCATCACAGCCTTACGCTCAGCCGCCGCTCGTAGCAACGACTCGTGCATTCGCAGAGGCTCTACGAAAGGCCAGCGGGTTGCGCGGCGCGCGGACCATCACCAAGCCCGGCAGTCGAGAGACGCTAGTTCTTGTCGCCCTCGACGGGCCACACGGCGGTCTCGGTGCTGCCGATGCCCTGATCCGGTTCGATGGCGACGAGGTCGTGGAGATCGCGGTCGAGCGCAACCTGTCGCGCCACGTCTACCAGTCCCACGGCTTGGGCCTGCTGGGAGTTTTTGATGCCATCCCGCTTGATACGCAACCGGCGAATCAACTGCTGGAGTGGCTTCAAGCACTCCGCGCGTTCCGGCCGTCGCGAGTGGACACAATCAAAGCAGATGCCTACGGGAATTTTGCGAGGATGACGTTGTTGTCGCCGCTCAGTACCCCGGCGGACTTTACGGACCTCGCTACACTCTTTTATGCGGATCCAGTGTCGCGTTATCTCCTGCGCCACCTGATGGAGCGTTACCCTGGCTATACGCTGCGCCGCCAGCCGCACTATCTCTTCCGTGCCGGCTCCTTTAACTCGTCCTCCGGTTACGCCACGGGGGTCTTCATGAGCGACTCGCGCGCGGTCCTGAAACAATGGCGGGACGGAGTGACGCGGCGAGTGCTGCTTCATGAGGTCGTGCACTTCATCTTCGATAGTTGGGTGCGGCAGGCGCGCTGGGATGTGACCGCTCAGCGCAAATTGGCGCGGACCCGGGCGTACCTGAAGGAACGGCTGGACCTCCTGAAGTACGCCACGCACAGCTTCCGCGACGCCGACCTGAACCGTCCGAACGACCGTCTCTTCAACGAAGCGCTGGCCTATCTGGTGAATGGAGTGGTGGAGTTCGGGCAGTACGGGGAATTTGACGGCGTCACGTTGGCGGACGTCAAGTTCCTCGTTGAACTGGAGTTGCTGCCGGCGTGGATGTGGTCGGATACGATCGCGGCGACATTCGCGGTGGAGGACCTTACTGAAGCGCCGGTGAAGGACACCGCATATTACGAGCGGTTGATCCTGGAGCGCTACCACGCCGGCGCCACCGCAGATGCGCTAGCCTTCATCGATAATTTGGCACGGACCGGGTCCAGTTTCTACTTGGCAGAGGTGGCCATGCAGTTTGAGCGCCACGGCGCCTCCGAGTTGGCCGATGTCCTGTACAACGCCGTCATGCGCCTTCCCAGTGAATTTGGCTGGTCCACGCAGGACGGGCAGGAGTGGCAATCCTACTGGCTCGCCAGCAGCGCGTCGTCGTTCGCGCAGGCGCTGAAGAGGTTCGCGAGCACTCGCCAACTGGCGCCGGCGCACGAGGTCGCCGAATGGTTGCGCATCGGGATGCGCAATCGGAAGGGCCGCTGGGGATCTCTGTCGCCCGACGAGGCGCAGCGCCTGAGCAAGCGGTTTTCACGCATCTTGCCGCGCGACGAGCACACGGCGACACAGTTAGGCCGCAGGTTGCGGAGCTGGATCCGCTTCATGGAGCGGCGACAGGAAGCAGGACGCCCACTCCGGCCGGTCGAGCTCGAGGCGCTGCCCATGGCGCGGCAGATTAGTGATACCTTGGGGCTGCTCGACATCCACCCCATCGCCGGCGGCTCCCCGGCCGACCCCTCGCGAGCGCCGGGGCAGGCCGGCACCGCGCCGGTTGACCTCGACCGCGCCACATACCGGTCGATGCCGGACGAGCACAAGGCGATGCTCGATGCCGTCGTGGGTTCGGAGCGCAGCGCCCCGCACGACCGTAGCGGGCTGAACCGCATTGAGCCGTTCTTCTCCGTCGAGCGAGCAGGGAAAGACGGCGGCTCCCCGCCGATGGCGGGGCAGGCCGGCACCGCGCCGGGTGGAGATGCGGACTGGATCGCCATGCAGGAGCTTCGGTTGTCGCTTGAGCGCGCAGAAGTACCGCTGGCGGGAGTGACCGAGGACGACCTGACGGCGTTGCGGGACCTGGCTCGCGAACCGGACGCGAAACGGCGCGCGGATCGGCTCGCCGTGATGGCGCGGGACGCCAAGCGAGCCGGACGGTGGTCGTGGAACAACGCGACGCGTCACCGCGTTGCCCGGTTGCTCGGGGAGTTCGGTTCGCCGCTTGCTAGTATGGAGGGCGTCAAGGTGGCGACGCTGCGTTTGGATGAGCGCGTGCAGTCGCAGTTGGGCCAAGCAGACCGTGACCTGATCCGTGCCATCGTTGAGGGAGATCTCGGCGATCCAGCCCGTCTGCGCGACCTTTTGAAACGTGAACCGCGCGTGCAGGTGGCCGCCGGGGAGCGGAAGACGCTCGACCGAGCGGACGGGACCTGGGAAGGCCGGAGCATCTACTTCTCGTTGCGGCAGCCCATCGAGGTGGATGGACGCATGATCCGCGTCCTGCGGTTCAAAGGCGTCCGGCCGGTGACCGGGGATGACGGAGCGGCGCCGGCGCATCAGGGCGATGGGATGGTGCCGAGGGCCCTCCGCGTCGATGCGTCCGGCAACCTCTACACCGTCGTCGGACGCGACAACCCGCAGGGCGGCATCGCCTTCTCGCATGCCGAGCACGAATTTCATGTGATGGAAGACCTCAAGGGGACCGGGGTTACCGACTATCCGATCGGCTGGGGCGTCTATGAGGGCAAGATCTTTGGGGGGGAGTCGCTTGGGTTCGTGATCGCCGGCATGCCGAACCGGGACACGCGGTTGGGCGCCGGGACGCACGGCCGAATCATCTATCCGTCGCCGATTGAGCTGGTCTCCGGCAAGGCAGGGCCATTGGCGAATCACATCACCACGACCGAAGCGTGGGAGCGCCAGATCTACCGCAGCGTCGGCCGGGCGTTGCGCGCGTTTCACGACGCTGGGTACTTCCATCGCTACCCGCATGCGAACAATCTCGGCGTGTGGTACGACGAGCGCGCTCAAGAGTTTCGAGCGGTGCTGCGTGATCTCGATGGCGCTGTCCGGCGGGATGCTATCACGGGTGATGCGGCCACGCGCATCCGGCAGGAGGCCGCGTACCGGTTCATTGATCTGGCGCGCGTTGCCTTTGATCTGCATCACGGGTCGTATGTGATTCCGGGCAACCAGGGCATGATCCGGTTGATCCGGCCGCTCGTGGAGGGATACTTCGAGGGCAATGATGTGGAGGGGCTCGAAGCCGTCGTCGCCCAAATGGAACGGCCAGCGTTCGCGGCCGCGTACAACACGATCCAAGGATTTCGCCTGCAAGATGCCGGTGGCCGGGAAATTCCCCTGGGCGGTGCCGCCCAACTTGTGGACCAGATGGCGCTGAGCGCGGAACATCCGGCCTTCGGTCATCTGCTCGCCGGGTTATACGGGTTGGTCGAACCGCAAGTCGTCCCCCCCCTCGCCGGCGGCTCCGGCACCGTACCGGAAGGGGACGAGGGGTTCATCGACCGCGTGCAAGCGCGCGACCACTTCAAGGACCTTCGGCGATTGGTTGTTGGCCGACAGCCGGACGACCGCGTAGTCGTCGAGGCGCTCAATCAGATACCTGAGATGGAGCGGCAGCTGTTCCTGCGGTGGGTGCAGGCTGAACCGAAAGGGAGCAAGCTTCGGCGAGCCGTGGAACGGCTCGAGCGCCGCCGCCAGGACGCCAAACCCCAAGAGCGGATCGAGACGAAGCCTGAGGAGGCGGTCGCGGCGCGCGCCCTCGACAGCATGCCGCAAGACACCGAGGAACAGCGCCTGCGCGAGCTGGCGGTCGATCCGGAGCAGACACTGGAAAGTATGGCCAGAACGCTTAGCTGGCACTCCGTGGAGTCTGTAAAGCGTCGGCTGGCTCGCTACGGCATTTCGTACACGCCGAAGTTTCAGCGGATCAAGCCGCCAGTGGATGTAGACGAAGCGCGGCTGCGCGCGCTGGCTGAGGATCCAGAGACATCCCAGGCCGAGGCGGCCGAGGCGCTCGGGCTATCCGTGTTGCAGTTTCGCCAGGTGCTGAAGGCGCGCGGGATTACCTATAGAGGAAAAACCGCCCCACATCAGCCCCAGACCGTTCGAATCATTGTGCCGGAGGCAGGCCTCCAGCAGGCCGCGGCGCGGCTGGCGCAGGGCGAGTCGTTGCGGGAGATCGCGCCGGACTACGGTGTTTCGCACGAGACCTTGCGCAAGCGGCTCGTCGCCCAAGGGCTGCCGCATACGCGCACGCGCGTGGCGCGCCCGCCTGTACCTTCCTGGCTGACGCAATTCCAGCAGGTCATGGGGCAGCGCCGGGCGGGCGAGAACGAGCTGCCCGCTCTCACGATGCTGGCGAACGCCCGACAGATGCAGCTCCAGCCTGCGCTCACATTGCTCCAGGGCCCGGCCGGTGGATTGTTTGATGCGTTCCGTCGCCGGCTGCTGGCCTTCACGGCGCTGCTGCGGGCCGCGGAATTACAAACAGAACTCGAAGTGGTTCCAGGCCACCGGTATCGGATTCTGCGACACGTCGGCAGCTACGCGTTCCTGGGGCAGGGCGCCGAGGGCCGCGTGGCCATCACCGTGACCTGGCCCCGGCACGGATTTGCCGGCCGTCTCCAGCGGATTCGCCGCCAACTAGGGCAGCCGGACTGGGCGATCCTGCCGTTCGCGGCGGAAGACCGGACCGGCATCATGGTCAGCGAGTGGGTGGATGGCGTCACGGTGCGCGAGACGCTGGACGCATTGGCCGCTTCGGGAGACTGGCCTGGCTATGTGCGGGAAGTCATCCGGGTGACGCGGGAGCTCGTGACGATCATCCGCGAGCTGCAGCACGCCGGCGTCCGTCATAACGACCTGCACGACAGCAATCTGATCCGCCGCGCCGATGGCCGGTTGGCGGTGATTGACTGGGGCGAGGCATCTCCTGCGCAGCGGATCGATGGGTTACGGCAATGGCTCGAGCGGCTGCCCTATCAGGTGGAGCGGCACCGTCAGGCTGGGGATGCGACTGTGCGGCTGCAAACCCACCAGATTCTCTCCGCGTTGCCGGTTCCGAAAACCCCGGAAGCGTTGGACTTATTGGATCGCAAGCTTGAGCGTATCCAGCTCGCGTTGGCGCGAGAGGTATCCGCCAAAGCGACGCAGTCCCGACAGGAAGCGAAGAAGGCGGCTGCGGACACGGCGCCGCCTGCCGCAGCAGAGGCGGTTGAACCGACAGCCGCGCCGCAGCGCTACCACTACGTGCGCCACCCGCAGCTGGGCATCGGCCGCTTTCCCTTCGGCGCCGAGCGCCAGGGTGACCAGATAGAGGTGGATTTCCTCGCCCATGGGCGTCGTCGCGTGGCCGTCAACCGCTTGCCTTCCATCACCGAGCAGGAGTACGACGAAGCGTGGCTCCAACAGATACCCATCGTCGGCGGCTCCCCGCCGATGGCGGGGCAGGCCGGCACCGCGCCATCCCTGGATCACGTCCGTCCCGGTGACGGGGCGAGCTTGGACGATTTTGGCCCGCGCGCCCACCTGACCGACAGCGATCCTAACACCCACAGCGCCGGGGACGTGACGCAGCCGCTGAAGCCTCGAGCCATTGCCCAGGCGCTCACGCCCGAGGACGAATTGCCGTCGTATCCTGGCGCCCTGGTGTTTTCCATCAACCTTAAATCGGCCGTAGATGCCGCGCTGGCTCGCGTATCGCGTGAGCAGCACCGGTCCCTGAGCCGCGCCTGGGTCTTGCCGGCCGCGGTGGCCGGGCTGGTGGGCCTTGTCTCCGCCGCCGTCGGGGCCGCGGCAGGCGCGACTGCCTGGCAGTTGAGCGCCCCTCTGCCATGGATCATGCCGGTTGCAGCGGGTGCCGCACTGCTGGCAGTCCCAAGCTGGTACGTGATGGCATTCGGTCATTGGTGGGCCCAGGTCAGCTCGATTGAGGCGGCTGAACGCAGCACACCGCTGCGCGCGCGGCGACCAGCGATCACGCATCAGGTGCAGGCGGCGCTGGCGGAGTTGGTTGAGACCGCGGCGCGCTCGCAAGACCGCGAGACGCTCGAGGCGTTGCGGCTGATCCGGCGCCTCATCGTGGAGCCAGGATTTTCGGGGGCGCATGGCGGCAACATTGGGGGAATCTCCACGGTGGCCATGAGCGCGTACCACCTCCGCTCTGCCGCAGCTCTTCAGGAGATGATCCGGCATGAGGCCCGCCATCTCTGGCAACGTGAGCACTGGCCGATCCACCAGCAGGTCAAGTGGGGCGAGTTCGATGCCATACGGCAGAGCTGGACGCGGGCGAAGTTTCTGAGCGTTACTGCTGCTGCAACAGTCCTCCTGGAGTACATCGGCGCCTGGCGGCATCGTCGCAGTATCCCCGTGCGCCTCTACTCCCTCACTCCGGATGGCGTGTATTATGCCCACGACCAGATGGGTCAGGGCGCCACTCTCGCACAGGTGCTTCAGGGAGTTTCTCCCGCTGCGCTGCGGTCTGACGGACACCTGCGATCCGGGTACCGCGTGAGGCTCAATGGCCACGCCGTCGAGGACCTGCAGCTGCCGGTGGCTCTTGACGATGACGTGGAGCTGTTCGATCCGCCATCCATCGCCGGCGGCTCCAAAGATGATCCGGACGCCGAGTCATTGACCACGCGAGAGCTGACCGAGAAGTTCCGAGGCTATTTCGCCTTCCTCCAGCAGCACGCCACGGAAGCCCAAACCCCGCCAGTCAACGCCTATGTGAAGACGTTGTCCAGCCCGCTGGACTCCATCGAGGAGGCCCGTGACACGGCCTACCGTGCGAGAGCTTTTGAGGTCAGCGACGACCCCTTCTGGACCGCGTACGATGCCTTGGCCGGCCGCGGAGGAATGTACGTGGGGCTGGGCTGGGGTGGTCAAAGTGAAAGTTACATCGCCCACATGCACGCCGATGAGGCAGCGATCCTCGACATCAATCCCTTCGTTGCAAGTGTCAGGATGCCGATCATCGGGGCACTGACCATGCTGTTCCCGAGCCGCATTCAGTTCATCTCAAGGCTCTCCGGCCGGCGGGTGACCCCTGAGGAAGCGGCTAAGCTCGAGCAGGCAGCATTGGCCGAGGTCGCCGCCTTCTTTCGGAGCAAGCGATTCGATGACGCGTACCACCTCGAAACGTGGCAGCTGATCGCCCCAATCTTTCCGCCGGAGCTCCTGCCGGCGGCGAAGGTCTACTGGGACTCGGTCATTACCGCGCCGGAGGCGTTCCTCCAAGCACGTCAAGAGATCGTGGACGAGCGTCGGGGGTATCTCGCCAACCTGGTCAAAACGAGCGAACAGGGACGGCAAGGCTGGCTGGCGTCCCCGACGACCTATGACCATGTCCGCACTCTTTGGCTTGAGGGACGCATCAAAGGGATCGCCGGCAACTGGGCAGGCGAGGCCCCGAAGACGATTCGACGGAAGGCGTCTGTCGTCTATCTCTCCAACGTTTGGATGTTCCTCAGTCAGGCCGAAAATGCTCGCCTTAAGGAAAATCTCCGTCACCTGTCTGACGATCAGACCTTGGCCGTGGAACGCAGGTTCGGGCAATCCATGGCCATCTCTCGCCCTGGATCGGAGATCCATTCGCTCGTCGGCCGCTTAGATACGGCGCCGGAGGTCAATTCAGGGCGCGCCACCTATCGACGCGCGCCGGATCCGATTGAGGCGATACTCGACGACATTATCGGAGAGCGCACCGCCTCGCACGACCGCAGCGGGCTGAACCGGATCGAGCTGTTCCTAGCCAATGACCGGGCCGGCAAAGACGGCGGCCTGCAGCCATTCCAGGGGACGCCGGCCCAACCCAGGATTCTGCAAGTGGAGGTAAAGGGCAAGGCGAGCAAGCGCGAGCCGGTGATCACGCCCCACGTGCGCGCGCATTATGAGCGGATCTTGCGACAGGATACGCAGATGGGGCTGGCGGCGGAAATCAAGCGGCTGCTGCCGGCGCCGGAAGACGTCATCAACGTCGTGTACGATCCCGAGGTGTGGACGATCCTCCACCTCGACCGGCAGCGGCTCTGGATCTATGGCGACCTCTTTCGACAGCCGGATCCCTGGTTCCAGGCGCGGTTCGGTCTCTCGCGCGGGCAGGTCTTCGATGCGCTCGGCTTGGAATTGGTGCGGCTCTTCGTCGACGCGAACGCCACCCCGCCGGCGGTGCTCCGCGCCAAGGCCCCGGCGCTGCAGCGGGTCAACGAGATGGTGAAGGCGCTCCGCGTGGCGTTCTCGCAGCTCGACACCGGGCGAGGCGATCCTCTCATCATCTATCCGGAGCACGATACCTGGATCCATGTCATCGGCAAGATTCCGCCGGAGCAGCTGGAGACCGTGGGGGATGAACGGCCGGGATTAGGCAAGTGGATCTATCCCAGTCCTGACCAGCAGGACGCGGCCGCGAAGATGGCGGCGTTGCTGCCGCGCTTCCTTGACGGGTCGCTGACGCTCGCCAAGTTCCACGTCCGCACCGCGGAAGCCAAAGCCGGCGAGTCCTTCACCGTCGTCTACTCGGTGACCCCGGAGGACCCGGCGGTGCGCCAGGTGCTGGTCCAAGCCCTCGGCGTCGATCCCGCATGGAAGGACAACAACCTCACCTTTGAGGCGCAGGACCTCTACCAGCGGTTCGGGCGCGTGGAAGATAAAGTGCGCGACCAGGCGGAGATGATGCCGCTGCGCGACCGCTACACCCCGGAGGCCTTGGTGGAGCTGTTGCGTGACCCGGCGTTGATCAACCGCATGGCGCTCACGCCCTATCAGACCGACCTGCTGATCCAGCTGGCGCAGATTACCCTCGAAGAGCGTCATCGGCTCAGCCTCATCCACCGGCCGGAACTGTACAGCCTGTTCCGCTTGTATCCCGCGCCGCTGGATTCGCTGCGCTATCTGGTCTACCAGGCGGAGCGCATGCGGGAGGCCGGGCCGGAGTACGAAGCGTTTGAACGGGCCAGCATCCGCGCGACCGTCTCGCGCCTGGCCAACCAGGCGCTGGCCGGGGCGGACGCGCCCCGCGTGCAGTTGATTCATGTGGAAGATCCGGACACGCTCGGCCGGCTGGGGGCCCTGATCACCGCGGACCCGGCCATGCAGCGCGATCTGGATCAGGGGCAGCATGCCATCGTGATCACCTACGAGCAGGCCGGGCCGCTCGCGCACGAACCGCTGCTCCAGGCAGGCCGCGTCCTTCGCAACGTGCAACTCAGCGCCCAAGCGATGGAGCTCTCGGCGCGGGCCGTGAGCGGCCAGGATGTTGCGCAGGCTAGGGACCTTGTCGGCGTGCCTGAGACGCACCGGATCGCCGCAGTCGTGGCCATCAGCCGGAACGCGATGGCCCGCATGGAACTCCTCGATATCTTCGACCGGCAGCCCTCGACGGCTGAGCAGCACCGGGCCTTGCTGGACGCCGTCGGGAGCGCGAGCGTGCCGGTGCAGTTTAGGCTCCGGGGCGGAGTGCCGGAGGTTTTGAGTCCTGTCCTGCTCCAACAGCTGCTGGACGCCAGCGGCATCACGCCGCAACCGCTGACGCGGGGGCGGGTGGCTGATGATCATCCGCTCATGACCGTCACGCTTGGGGCCGCCTACCTGTCGGTGCTGGACCAGGCCGTGATCTACCACCCGGTGCTGGCGCAGGAATTCCGGCGACTGCTGCAGGACGCGATCCCGGAAGGGTTGAGCATGGCCGGGGTGCTGTGGACCAAGGACCGGCTCACGGACCAGGAATGGCTGCAGGTCGGCGCCACCCTGCAGAGCCTGGCGCTGAAAGGACGCCTGATCAAGGGAACGCCGATCTGGGTGGCCGACGTGCAGGCAGAGGGACTGCGCGCCATGCTCGGTCTTCCGGCAGAGGCTACCGTGGTGGGGGTGTACGGTTTGGGGATCGCGCAGGAGACGCGCGCGCTTGAGGCGCCGCCACTGGCCAACGCTTTTCTCGGCCGGTTCAATGCGCCGATCCCGCTGCCGGCCGCAGATGTGCCGTCGCTGGATACTGGCCTGGGCGCGACTCAGCCGGCACAAGTGCCCGAGCCGATAACGCTCGGCGAGCCGCTATTACCTGAGGAAGCGTTGACGATCTTGCGCCGGATGCTGGAGCAACGCGAACGATTCCTCTACGTGAAAGAATCGGCAACCGCAAGCGCGCGGCGCTTCCCGGTCGTGGACGCGATCACCGACCTGGAGCAGGGCAGCGCCAGCCGCCTAGCTCCGTTCCTCCTCGAGGGCGAGTTGCAGCTCGTACCCCGCGCGCTGGCCGCGACGGCGCAGACCGGCCCGGCTGGCGGATCGCCTGAAACACGTCGGCGCGAGCACCACGTCGCCTCGGACACCCGATGGAGCGTGGACCCGCTGGACCTGAACCCCCCGCACCGCGCCCGCAGCCGGTTTCTCCATGGTTCTGACGGTGGCGCAACAGATGAAGCCACGACCCCCCTGGAAATTATTCACTTATCAGAGTTGCCGCGGCGGGAGCTGAGGACGAGCACCCTACAGGGACTTCAGCATGCGGTCATCGTGGATAAACAGTTGGGAGCAGAAGGGCAGCTCTCAGTCGGAGGGCGCACGTATTGGCTCGGCGAGCGCCTCGCCCACCGTGAAGTGGCATTGTACGTCGAAGCCGGAACGATTCGCCACGTCGCCGTGATGCGCGGTGCGGAAATTGAGGAGATCCTGCCCTGGCGGACCATCGAGGAAACGTCGACAGGACAAGTCAAGGGCACTTTTCGCCATCGCGGCATCTCGCCGGCCGTGTTACGTATGCTGGACGGGGTGACCGTGCGCGGCGCCCGGCTCACGCGGAAAGGTGTCCTCGGAGCCGGTGGCATCGCCTGGGCGGAGTTCGGCGCCGAGTACGGCTATGCGAAGGTAGACTATGACGTCGAGGAAGGTCAAGTCGTGCGGGTCACGATTTATGACCGGCACGGCCGGGCGCTGCCCCCGATTGAGCTCTCTCGGATTCAGGACCTGACCTCAGGGCAGCTGGTCAGCACGTTTTACCGCCTCAGTTCCCAACGGCTTGCTCGGTTGGATGGCGTGGCGGTCCGCTATCGTTTGAGCGCAAACGGGGCAGCCAAGTTCGGCGGCGGCCGACAATGGTTTGCGCTGAATGACTACCCGCACGCCCTGGTGGACGTCGAAATCCGCCACGGCCGGGCCACCGCGGTTACGCTGCTCGAAGACCGCGATGGCGCGCCGGTCATCGACTATCTGGGTCGGCCCTTGCGCTTGGACCTGTCGCGGGAATTGATCGTCCAGCGCAACGCCCTGCAAGGGCGCGGCAGGGCAGCAGCCCCGAACGGCCAGCCCCTGAAGGACCAGCCGGCGCTGCTAGTGCAGTTCGCCTCGGCCTCGGCCGCGCCAGCCATGCCCGCCGACTACCGCGTAGTCCTAACGGCCACCGTTGCGTATCTGTTCGACCACCCGTTTTATCCCTCGGTGCATGAGCTCGCCGAGGTCACGGGACTTGCCGACGTGCGCGTGATGACCATCCTGAATCAATTTCAGAAGCGCGGTTGGTTTGCGATGCAGACCCGAGGGAAATCTTCAGGCCATCGTGTCTTCACGCACGAGGCGCTCGCTTGGGGTGGGGCTGCGGCTGTTTCTGCCGAGACGTCGATCAAGCAGGGGCTGCAGCAGGTGGAATCCGTCTCGGCCAGCGCAAGCCGGCTGCAACGGTTTCTCGGCGCATTGCCTCCCGCGATCCAGACGATCATCGTGCACTTGAGTGAGACGCCGGCAGGACAGCGGGAACAGGCGCTGCAGCAATTTGCCCGCACGTTCCATCTGCACGGAGGCCAGCAGGCGGTGTTGCGCGGCACAGTGTTTTGGAATCGTTTTGTCCACGCGTCGACCCAGTCTTCGGAAAATCTCTTGGAGGAGAAAACACCACCTGGCGGCGGCCGACGTTCTGCGAAACCAGCCCCCGGCGATCCAAACATCACCTACATCACGGATCATCCGCTGGGACCGTATGACGAATCGGGACAACCCCGGGTTCGCCTGACCGACAGCGATCCCACCGCGCGCAGTGCCGGGGATGTCGTGCAGCCGTCGGGCCTGCCCGAGGAGCCGTCGGCCGGCGGCTCCGGTGAGGATCTGGTGAGCGAGGTGGAGATGGCCCGGCGCCAGGAATCGGAGGCGCTCGCGCACTTGAAGCCCATGTATTCCGAAGGGCCGGCGCGCTACCTCGTGGGGCTTCAGCGCATCATTCAGGCATCCCTGCCTGCCGACACGCCGTTGCGCGCGCTGAACGTCGCCAGCGGGGCAAACATCGGCGACCTGTTGCTGGCCACCGACGCGCGCGAAGCGACGGTGGTCGATCTGCTGCCGTTTGAATCCGCACGGTCGACGCCGGTGCGCCAAGCATCGGTGCGCGTCGAGTACCAGCGGCAGAAACGGCGGCCTGGGTTCGCGACTCCGGCGCTGCTGGAGCGCGCGGGAGGCCTTCATGCGCCGCTGCGCTGGGAACTGGAGACGTTGGGTGCAACAGACATCACGCTCTCAACACTCGATGCGCGCTCCCATGTCTTTGAGTTTTCCTGGGCGCATCCAAACAGCGGCGCGCCGGTCCGCCGGCGGCTGCTCGTCATCACCCAAACGGATGCCACGCGCCCGCTTGACGAAGCGCCCGCCGCCCTGCGCGAGGTGGTGGCCCGCGGCTACGATCTCTTCATGGAATCCGCCTCGCTGATCGGCGCACCCCGCGGCGTCATGACCCACGCCCTGCGAGTGGCTGAAACGCCGGTCATCATCTTGAGCGACCGTCCGTCATTTTTCGAAGGTAGCTTTGACCCGGAGCAGGCGCCCGCCGTGGAGCAGCAATTTTCATCGCTAGAACCTCAGGTCGAAGCACTGCGGCAATCCATTGGAGAGCAGACCGGAGAGACGGTGTGGTTCGGCTATTTCCAGCCCTCCCTGTGGCGGCGCCTCGAAACCGGCAAGGGAAAACTCGTATCTGATACCAATTTATCTGCCGCCAGCTCCGGCGAGACGGATGATGAGGCGTTCATACAGCGGATTAACTTGAAGCCGACAGGGACCTTACAGGAAGCGGTAAGGCCTACCATCACGTCGGGGGTAGGCCAAGCCAGCACCGCGCCATCTCTGGATCACGTCCGTCCCGGTGATGGGGCGAGCCTCGACGACTCTGGCTCGCGTGCCCACCTAACCGACAGCGATCCCAACGCGCGCAGCGCCGGGGACGTGGCGCGTCCGGGCCAGGAAAAAATAGAACCGTCCCCAATTTCCGAGGCGCAGGGCGTCGCGGCGGGGCAGGAGTTAGCGGAGGGTTTCGTAGCCGTCGCGCCGCAGGATCAAGACCTTACCGCGCAGCCACCGCTCGGATTTGACAGCCAGCAGGGCGCTGATGGCCTGCGTGATCTGCTCAGCGATCGAGGGGTGGATGCGGACCACGACAAGCCCCCAGCGCGTCGAGGGCAGGATCGTCAGGAAGTCGCGGTCGCGCGTGACCAAGAGGGCGGACCGCCGCTTGGCAAGCGCCGCAATATGGGCATCCGTCGCCTGGCGGGAGGGTCGCAGCACCTCGTGGCCCAACGCACGGAGGGCCGCGTCGGTGTGTCCGGGGATGTTTTCGTCCAGCAGGACGCGCACGGCAGGCTAGGACTTCGCGAAGCCGACAAACTCACGGTGTTTCAACTGCTCGGCCGCGAAGTGCAGCGCCGCGCGGATATGCTCGGCCGTCAACTGAGGGAAATACTTGCGGGAGGTCACATCCGAGGAGCGGATGCCCGCCTCGAGCAGCTCCAGCACCTGCCAGACCATGATGCGGGTCCCCGCAAAGCAGGGTTGTCCATGGCAGATGTCCGGATCGATACGGATCAATTTGTCGAGGGAACCATTTTTCATCGAGCAGCCTCTCTTCCGTCGACGAAAGTATACGTCTCTTCGCTCAACCTTGTCAAGGTGGACTTACTCCCCGTCGCCGGCGGTGCGCCTAATGATCCCCAGGCCGAGCAGTTCATCAAGCGTGTAGAAGGGACGCTCGATGATAACGTGCTCTACTGGCGGAATCTGCGTATCACTGTGCCGGCCGCCGCGACCATCTTCCTTGCTGACTGGCTCACGAAACTCGTCATCGTGTTGACTCGTCCTTACGAAACGAGCAACGAGGCGCAACAGCCTGGGTTTGGCATTCATCACTACTTCCACAGCACCTCCGATGTCTTCGCGGACAGGTATTTTGTTCCCGACTGGGCGTCGTCTGCGATCGCCGACGCGTTTCCATATCTGATGCTATCCATCGGCAGCTTGAACTTCTTGGCCATTGCGATTGGCAGCCGGCATCGCCGCGTGGCGGTCGGTGCTGGGATCATTTTGGGTGGCATCCTCGGGAATATGCTGGAGGCTATGTGGCGTGGGGGCGCCACGAATTGGATCGGTACGCCGATGGCTGCGACGAACGTCGCCGACCATGCCTTGTATGTGGGTGGCATGATGCTGCTGTTTCATTTCGTCCAATCCATGAAGTGGCGCACAGCGATCCTGATCCCCTGGATGCTTTTCATGAGCTACTTCGATGCCGCAGTCACCGTGACGCTGCTGATCGGTACGGCGCTGCTTCGTCTGAGCCGGGCGCGCCGCCCGGCGCCCCACATCCAACCGTCCACACCCGACGACTCCGGCCCCATCGTCTTCATCTCCTCGGACCCGAACTTCGATGCCGCGAAAGCAGCGGTCGAGGCGCAGCAGAAAAAAACAGACCCGTCCCGAGTTTCTTCAACACGCGTGACGCGTCGACAAGACTTGAAAGCGTTTCCGATTGACGTGCAGGGCACGGTGTTGCTACCGGGGTGGGCGTTGTGGTACCCGGATGTCCAGGCATTATCTGATTATAGCCAAACTATTCCTGATGATTGGACGGAGTTCTCGCGGCGGCTCTTCGTGGCGCTGATGCACCAGGCATCTTCCCATCCGGCAGACTCCCACCTCTTGTCTGAATCCATCACCGGCATCCGGGAAGCCGTACTCAATGCGTTGATTCACGGCAATCGTTTAGATTCCTCCAGCACGGTGACTGTGCAATGGACCGTAACGCCGCATCGGATTGAGGTAAGCGTCAGAGACCAGGGCCGGCATCCATTTGGCGAGCCGCTGCCGGCATTTGAGGATCCAGCCAAGCAGCGCTTCGTCAAGGAGTGGAGCGGAGATGGCAAGGGCACGTTCAAGATTCGCGGCGGAGCCGATAATGTCGCGTGGATCGCGCTTCACGATGCTGATGGCACGGCAGCTGGCACCGAAGTCCGGATGGTCTGGAATATCCACGATGTCGGGCAGCTCTCGGGCGCACCGGATTCCACCGGGCCGCAGGGGCCTTCCTTTATTATGCTGCCAGGGCCGGGCCGCAGCTTCTTCCACACGAACCCGCTCAACGTCGTGCCGGGGATCGTGGACTACCTGGCACAGTTCACTCACTCGCCGCCATTTGCAAATCGCTCAGGGCTCAGGGCTGTGGGCTCAGGGCAATTGCCCCTCGCCCAGACCTCTTCCATCTTTCACATCTCTCACATCTTTCTCCAGTCCTTCTTCTCTCATCTGCCCTTCTATCTGTACGTCATCTTCTTCCATCTGAATGGCGTCTTCCGCTTCATCGCTCATCTCGCGTTCGCTCTCGCCCCCGTCTTTGCCGGTCTGACCTTGGCGCTTGGCTTGAGTCTGGTGCCAGGTCGCGGTCGCCTGCCGCCTCTTGGCCGCCGATCCTCGGGCCGTTCAGGCCGCGGACGCGCCGCTGAGTCAGACCCCGAAGAAGTTGGAGTCGTATCTGGCTGGCCCCCGCTCTGGCTCAGGGGCTGGTCTCGCCGCGGACGATCAGTGGTCGCTTCCTCGATTACCAAGACACGCTCTGTGGTGGAGCGTGCCGTCATGAGTATCCGGAGTGAGTGCTGGAGACCGTGGTGGTCTCGAGCGCCTCCGGTGGTGCGGCCCTGATGGGCCTGCAAGGAGGTGTGTGATGGTCTTTGGTGGGGTTCGTGAGCCGGGGTCGTATGACCGCCGGCGAAGAAATCGCATCAAGCTCTCTGTTCCCGTGCAATTTGGCAAGGGCGCAGCGGGAAAGGGGGAGGTGTTGTATTTCTCGTCGGGCCAGTCAGCCGACCTCAGCACGGGTGGGGTCTACTTTACGACCGGCGAGCCGGGCCCGTTTACACCCGGAGAGGTGCTCGCGATGTCGATTGCGGTCCCATGGGAACTGCGGCGGATGTTTCCGTTTTCTCGCATCGTCGGATCCGGGCGGATCGTCCGCGTCGAAGAGCAGCCCGAAGCCACCCAGGAGGGGCACCGAGGCGTGGCGCTGGAATTCAACCCCAGCGGCACGACCTTGTTAGGAGCGATCGTCACGTCCTAAGGAAGATTGTGTTTGCTGGTCTATAAAGGTAGCGGTCCCTCGGGGCCGTAGAACCTCGCGCAAGGTTTTTAAAAGTTCGTGAAAACGTTGCGCAGGCAAGTATCCGCTTGCAGTAGAAATGGTTTTGGACTACACTACTTTCGAAGTGTGTCTCGAAAAGGAGGAGCAGCGTGGCCGACCAGAGCGCGGTGGAACGTAGACGGGGACGTCGGGTTAACCTCAACGCGCCCCTGCTGATACGACGCGTCGGAGCCGCACCGCCCGAACCGTTTGCGCAGGCCGTGACGAAGGAAGTGAGTTTGACCGGCCTCTATTTTGAGTATGACGCGGACGGAGAATCGGGGTATCGGATCAATGATGTCGTCATGGCATCCATCTCTGTGTCGGATCCGCAACAGCGTGAGTTTCCGTTTTCCCGCGTCGCAGGACGCGGCCGCATCGTGCGGGTGGACGCGCTGCCCGCGGATGAGCCGGGTGCGCCCACGCGCTTCGGGATTGCGCTCGAGTTCGGCAACGATGTGACCGCGCTGGCGGCGACTCCGGACTGGGGTTGATCTTTAGGGTGCAGAACGATTGACAGGTACAACACGCGTGGGCTGCGCGTGATGAGCCCCGCGACGCGGTGTCCATCATGGCGCCGCAGAAAGGTGCGCATCTCTTTCCTCACATGAGACGCCTTGCGACGGTGCTCGTCGTGCTCGGTCTGTGTCTCGGATGCTCAAAGACGTCGCCATCCAGCGGCACGACGATCAAAGTGGCCTACTGGGGCGGGCCGGAAGAAATCGCCATCATCCAACATCTTGTCGCCGACTGGCAGAAGCAGCACCCCGACGTCCAAGTCCGCCTCGAGCACACCCCGTTCAGCGCCTACGTCAGCCGCCTGCTGACGCGCATGGCCGGCAACGTGGCCCCAGACATCATGGCGGTCGAGGTCAATCTCTTCCCGACGCTGTGGGCCAAGGGTGCGTTCCTCTCACTCCAGCCGTTTATCGACAAGGATTCCTCCTTCCATATCAACCAGTTCTTTCCCGAAGTCGTCGACCGCTTCAGCGTCAATAGAGCCGTCTATGCCATCCCCCGCGACACCGCCCCCTTTGCCTGCGTGTACTACAACAAGAAACTCTTCGACGAAGCGGGCCTGGCCTATCCGACTGATGACTGGACGTGGGAGGATCTCTTGCGGGTGTCCCGGCAGTTGACGAAGACGGAGCATGGGCGCGTCTCGCGGTACGGCTTCTATGCCTGGGCGTGGCAGAACTTCGTCTATAGCAACGGCGGCAAACTCGTGGACAATTTGTACCATCCCACCAAATGTCTGCTCGGTGAGGCCAAAGCGGTCGAAGGCCTGCAGTTTTATTCCGATTTGATGAACAAAGAGCATATCGCTCCGACGCCGGTTGCACTCGGCAACCTGGCGATGGGCGCGCAGCAGCTGTTCATGACGCAGCGGGTCGCCATGTTTTCCTCCGGGTATTGGGAGGTGCCGATCCTGCGGCAGATCAAGGATTTTGAATGGGACGTCGTGATGTTTCCGAAAGGGCCGGGGGGCAAGCGCGCCTTCGGGACCGGCGGCACCGGCTACGCGATTCTCAAATCCACGAAACATCCGGACCTCGCCTGGGAGGTGCTGAAAGCGCTCGCCGGCGATGAAGGGCAGGTTCGCCTCGCGGAGACTGGTTTGGCCCAGCCGGCGAACAAAACGGTGGCCGAAGGGCCCGCGTTCGCGCTCGGGCCGCTGCCGCCCGCGAATAAGGCGATGCTGAATCAGGCGGTCAAGTACGCCGTGTATGAGCCGTTCATTCCGGAGTGGCGCGAGATTTCTGAGTTGAGCATCCTACCTGAGCTGGATTTGGTGTTTAATGGACAGCGCACCGCGAAAGAGGCGGCGGAGGCGTTCGTCCCGAAAGTGAATACCCTCCTGGCTGAACGCCTGAAGGGCCAGAAGAGCGCCGCGGTGGCACACGACTAAAAATGATTTCGCTGCTCTGTCGAACACCAGGCTGGTGGCCTGGCTGGCAGCGGGCCGATCGCCTACGGTGCTCGGCACTTCCGTCGGCGACCACTCCGCTGACGCGGAGTGGTGCCCGCCTCGGTCGCAGGACCCGCTGCCGAGAGGCTTTTCGACAGAGCAGGATTTCGCAGATTGAAAGGCAGATTTCGCCGATTTAATCTGCGTCATCATGTTTTTCAATCTGTGAAATCTCCGTATATAGTATGAAGCAGGACACACATGATGCGGGAGAAGTTCGACACGATGGTTGAAGGCACTCGACAGTCTGTGGCGGCACCGCAGGAGTTGTTTGGGACCAAGTACGGCGCCTTTCGCGAGGATGGACAAGCCTTTATTATTCGTCGTCCGGATACCCCGCGGCCGTGGGTCAATATCGTCTCCAATGGGACGTACGGGTTTGTCGTCTCGCAGAATGGCGGGGGGTTCAGCTGGTGGGAAAACGCGAACCTCGCCCGATTGACCTCCTGGACACAGGACCTGGTGAAGGACGAGTCCGGCAAGTTCCTCTATCTGCGCGACGATGAGACCGGCGAGGTCTGGTCCGCGAGCTGGAAGCCGGTCTGTGCGTCCTACGAGCATTATGAAGTGGAGCATGCCATCGGCTCGACGACGTTTGTGCACCGGTGCAACCGCATCGAGACGCGCTGGACCATGACCGTGCCGGCGAACGATGCGCTGGAAGTCTGGCACGTCCAGGTTCGCAATCTCGATACCAAGCCCCGCCGCATCAGCCTCATCTCGTACCTGGAGTGGTGCCTGGGCAACGGCATGGATTGGCACCGCGAGTTTCAAAAGACCTTCATCGAGACGACGTATGACGAGAAGCTCCGCGCGGTGATCGGCATCAAGCGGCCGCTGGCCATGCCCGCGCACATCAGCACCGGCATGACGGAATGGCCGCTCTCCGGATTCCATGCCGTCAACCGGCCGGTGGCCTCCTATGACGGCAGCAAGGAGCACTTTCTCGGCCGCTACCATGGGATGCACCGGCCCGAGGCCGTGGAGAAGGGCAAGCTGAGCAACACGCTCGGCAAATGGAATGACTCGATCGCCAGCCTCCACGTGCAGTTGACGATTGAGCCCAATGCGACCGAGGACACGGTCTTTTTGCTGGGCAAGTACGACAGCCGCGAGGCCGCGGAGACCATGATCCACCAGTACGCGAGCCCGCAGGGCGTCAAGAACGCCCTTCAGGGCGTGCAGCGGCTCTGGGAGCCGTTCCTGAACCGCCTGCGCGTGGAAACGCCGGATGCGGCCTTCAACCTGATGACCAACGTCTGGTTGAAGTACCAGGCGATCTCCTGCCGCATGTGGGCGCGCACCGCGTACTACCAGTCGAGCGCGGCGTACGGCTACCGCGACCAGCTGCAGGACAGCCAGATCTTCCTGCCGCTGGCCCCGGAACTTGCCAAACGGCAGATCCTGCTTCACGCCGAGCACCAGTATGAAGAGGGCACCGTGCTGCACTGGTGGCTGCCGCTGTTGGAGGTCGGGCCGAAGTCCGGGTTGAGCGATCCGCACCTGTGGCTCGTCTTCGTGACGATGAACTACCTGAACGAAACCGACGACCTGAAAACACTCAATGAGCCGGCGAAGTATCTCGACGGGCCGGCGCGCCCCTTGTTCGACCACTGCACGCGGTCCATTGAGCTGACCCTCAAGCGCTTCAGCAAGCGGGGTCTGCCGCTCATCGGCCACGGCGACTGGAACGACGGCCTGTCCGCGGTCGGCGCGCAGTGGAAGGGCGAGAGCGTGTGGGTGGGCCATTTTCTGTATGGCATTCTCCTGCGCTGGGCGGATCTGTGCGATCAAGTAATCGCGCGGCAGGTCAAAATTTCCGGTGTTGCACCGGCCAAGCTGGCGGCCGCCGCCAAACGGTACCGTGTGTGCGCCGCCGCGCTGAAAGCCGCGATCAATAAATACGGCTGGGACGGGCAATGGTACTGGCGCGCCAGCCGGGATGACGGGCAGCTCATCGGCAGCAAGAAAAACACGGAAGGCCGCATCTTCATCAACGCCCAGACGTGGTCGGTGATCCACCACACGGCCCCGCCCGACCGGGCCAAGAAAGCCATGGCCTCCTTTGAAAAATATCTCAACCGCGAGTACGGCCCGCTGTCGCTGACCCCCGCCTATACGAAGCCGGATAACGGCATCGGCTACCTCTCGCGGTATTCCCCGGGCACGCGCGAGAACGGCGGCGTCTATTCCCATGCCGCCACGTGGGCGATCTGGGCCGAATGCCTCTCAGGCAATGGAGATTTGGCGTACGAAACGTACACCAAAATCTGCCCGCCCAAGCGCGGGCTTGACCCGGAGCTGTACTACGGGGAACCCTACGTCATGCCCGGCAATTCCGATGGGCCGGAGTCGCCCTACTTCGGCCGGGCGGGCTGGACATGGTATACTGGTTCTGCCGCATGGCTGTTCCGTATTTCGACGGAATGGATCTTGGGCGTCCGGCCCGAGGGGTCCGGATTGCGCGTGGATCCCTGCATTCCGTCGCAATGGGATGGGTTTCGCATGGTCCGGCAGTTCCGCGGGACGACGTACCAGATCACCGTGGAGAATCCGCACCGCGTGTCCTGCGGGGTGCAGTCGATCTCGCTGGATGGCAAGCCCTTGACGGGGTCGTTGTTGCCGGACGTGCGTGACGGGCAGACGCATCAAGTCCGCGTCCTGCTGGGGACAAATAAACATAAAGCAGGACGGCGATGACACAGATTTGGAGGAGATGATTTCGCAGATTCAATCTGCGTAAGCGGTTTTTCAAATCTGTGGAATCATTTTCAGAAGACAACGCGGTGATTGTACAGATTATTAAAGACGATTTCACAGATTACATCTGCGGAATCTTATTCAGGGGTTCGTGAAACGAAACAGGAGCTGACAACCACTGCACATGGCTGAAAGACAAGGAGGCGAGGAGCAATGAAGCGCACACTGGGGATCGGCGTGACGGTCGTGACCACAGCCGTGCTGGGACTGGCGGGTGCCGCGTGGTCAGGCACCATGCTCGTGGATGACTTCAACCGGGGCGAGAAGCCGAACGCGCTCGGGGGGGACTACGGGTCGTGGAACAAGGATGAAAGCGATCCGACGCAAAAGTGCGCGAACAGCTACGACAAAACGAACGCCTATGGCGGCGTCGGCAATGCGCTGCGCCTGGATTACGACGTAGACTCCCCGAACCCGGCGTACAACGGGTTCTGGATGAAGCTCCAGAACGCGAACTTAAGCGGCTATAAGAACCTGGTCCTGTACGTGAAGGGCGACGCCACCCGCGGCTACACCACGCAGATCAAGCTGGAGCTGAAGAATGGCAAAGAGGTCGGCAAGTACACCCTCAAGGGCGTCACCGACCAGTGGCAAGGATTCAGCATCCCGCTGAAGGAGTTTGTCGGCCTCACGGATCTGAGCACGCTGACGGAGTTTGTCGTGGTCTTCGATGACCTCACGTCGAACAAGAAGGTCGGTACGATCTATCTGGACGAAATCTCGTTCGAAAGCTAGAACTCATTTCAGAACCTCGGGTCGCTCAGGGCTCAGGGTTCTGGGCTCAGGGCCATTTGTCGCTGTTACCCCCAGCCCGGAGCCCCTCAGCCCACAGCCACAGGGGTTTTGAAACAGGTTCTAAGCTCGGCGCAAGTCTGCTTGTCGCAGTGATCCTGACGGCCGCGGCGTGCGCGCCGCGGCCCGCGGCCGCAGGGCAGAGGATCATCGATCTGGTCATTGCCGACTTCGATCAGTCGGGATTTGTGAACAACCTCGGAGAGCCGTTCGGCGCGTGGGATCGTGATCCGCGGGATCTGACGCAGTTTTGCCGGATTCAGTTAGTCGATCAACCGCGAATCGGAGACATCGGTCATAGCTTGCGTGTGGACTACGACGTGGACTCGCCCAACCCGGCCTATAACGGGCTGTGGATGAAGCTGCCCTCCCTTCCGTTGGGCCAGCTCAAGAGCCTTCGGTTCGCGGTCCGCGGGGATGCGGCCCGGGGCTGCACCCGGCGCCTAAAGGTGGAACTCAAGGACGACCGTCACGCGGCGGTCTATGTTCTCGATGGCATCGGGCCCTCCTGGGTCCGCATGCGCATTCCGCTGAACGCCTTCCGGGACATCGAACGTCTTCACGCCATCAAGGAGTTCGTCCTCGTGTTTGACGACCAGACCGTCACGACGCGTACCGGCACCCTCTATCTCGATGAGGTCGCCTTCGAGCGTACCGCCTCATGAAGAAGGTCAAGACCCCACGCGTGTTCCAGCCGGTGCTGCTGGTGGCGGTCCTGCTCTGTCTGGGGGCGACCCTCCTGCTGACTGGCAAGTTTCGCCCGGCGTTCAAGCGGTGGGCCGAGAGCCGGGTCAAGCTCATCGACGATTTCAATAACGGCGATACGCCGAATCTTATCGGCGGGGAGCCGTTCCAGGAAGCCGCAGCCGGCGCACAAATCAGCTCGGCGGTTCTGCGCATCAAGACCCCCTCAGCCGGCGAGATGGCCCTCGCCCTCACCTACGACTTGCCGAAGGGTACGAACGCGGCATGGGGCACCGGACTCAACGAGCTCGACATCAGCGCCGCGCGATTGGTCCGCTTTTGGTTGAGAGTGGATCAGCTGCCGCTGCCGGATCTCCAGGTGGAGATCGTCGACGACTCGGGTGGAAAAGCCGGGGTGAAACTGCCGCGGCTCCAAGGCACGAAGAATTGGCAGTTGGTGTCGATTCCGACGCGGGCGTTCCGTGGCGTGGACTTCAACCATCTCAGCCGATTCCTCCTGCGCGTGAGCGCCTCCGGCCGTCCGATGAAAGGGGTCGTGGATCTCGACGACCTGGAGTTTGCCGGCCCGCCCAACGTCTTTTTCCGGTCGCTTGAGGACAATCTCTACGGATTTCCGCACAGAGCGCTCGTCAATTCCCGGCGGCTGCTCGCCATGCCCTCAGAGCCCATGCTGCGCGCGATTGCCAGCGATACCTGGGGGTATTTCCGCGACCTGGTGGATCATCGCCACCATCTGCCGATGAACTACATCCAAACCAAGCCGGTCCGGCAGATCGGCGACTACGCCTCGACGACTGACATCGCGATGTACCTCATGGCGGTGGTCAGCGCCTACGACTTGGACCTGATCGATCACGAGACGGCCGTCACCCGCATCCGCGGCACGCTGGAGCAACTCGCGAAACTTCCGACGTGGCACCATTTCTTCTACAACTACTACAGCACCACCAACCTGCAGATCACGAACCAATACATTTCCAGCGTGGACAATGGATGGCTGGCGGTGGCCCTCATCGTGATTCGGCAAGCCTTCCCGGAGTTGAGCCCTCCGGCAAACGCCCTGCTGAACCCCATGAACTTCAGCGAGTTCTATGATCCCGCGAACGGGCAGATTCGCCTGGGCTACGAGGTCGAGAAGGGCAAGATGGCCCCGTACCATTATGGATTGCTCTCGACGGAAGCGCGCATCATCAGCGTCGTTGCGATCGGCAAGGGCGATGTGCCGGAAGAGCACTGGTTCAAGATTTTCAGAACGCTTCCGAAGGAGTGGACATGGCAGCGGCAAGTGCCGCAAGGCGAGTACAAGAGCTACCTCGGGCACGATGTTTTCCAGGGCTACTACACCTATGTGAACGACGGACATAAGGTGCCCTTTGTCCCCAGCTGGGGTGGCAGCCTCTTCGAGTTTCTCATGCCCACGCTGGTCGTGGATGAACGGCGCATTGCGCCCAAGGGATTGGGTCTCAACGACCAGCATGCCGTGCGCATTCACATGCACTACGCGCTGAAGGAGCGAGGATTCCCGGTCTGGGGGCTCTCACCCTGCGCAACGCCCAAGGGGCGCCATGGCGGCTACTCCGAATACGGCGTGGCGGCTCTCGGGTCCAAGGGCTACAAGGACGAGGCGATCGTGACCCCGCACGTCTCGATGCTGGCGATCGGCTTCGAGCCGGACGCCGTCGTGAAGAATCTCCGCGAGCTGATTCGGCGCTACGCCATCTACGGGCCCTATGGGCTCTATGATTCCGTGGATGTGGAGACGGGCGATGTCGCGTATCGGTACTTAGCGCTCGACCAGGGCATGAGCCTCATCGCGTTGAATAACTATCTGACGAATGGGGCCATTCAGCGCCGCTTTGAGCGCGACCCCATCATGAAGCGCGTCGAGCACCTGCTGCAGATCGAGCAGTTCTTCGGCAGCGAGACGGTGGACACCTCTCCCACCCGATGAAACGCCAGGCCTGATCATGCGCGGCACGGACTCACGACCGGAAGGGCGGGAGCTCATGGCCGCGACCATCTTCCTGGCGCCGAATCTCCTCGGCTTCCTCGCTTTTACCGTCATTCCCGTCATCGCCTCCCTCGCCCTCAGCTTTTTTGATTGGGACATCATCAACTGGCCTCCCCGGTTCGTCGGCCTGGACAATTTCATCCGCCTGCTCGGCTGGCATGTGGAATCCGGCCATTGGGTGCCGCGCGATCCGCTCTTTTGGAAGTTCACCGGCAATACGCTCTTTCTCATGTTCGCCATTCCCCTCAATATGATGGGCTCGCTCGCGCTGGCCTGGCTGCTCAACCAGCGCTTGCGCTTTCTGACGGTGTTCCGGACTCTCGTGTTCTTACCGTCGATCTCCTCGGCGGTCGCGGTCGCGCTGCTCTGGGCTTGGCTGTACAATCCGCAGTTCGGGCTCATTAACTATGCCCTCGAGCACGGGGGGTCCATGCTGGGGCTGACGCTCAACGGCCCGCAGTGGCTGACCAACCCGAGCTGGGCCAAACCCGCGCTCATGGTCATGGGATTCTGGACACTCGTGGGCGGGATGAACATGATCTATTACCTGGCGGCACTCCAGGGGATTCCGCATGAGCTCTACGAGGCCGCGGAAATCGATGGGGCGAGCAACTGGCAGACGTTCTGGGCGGTCACCTGGCCCATGATCAGCCCGGCGACGTTCTTCATCCTGACGATGAGCATCGTCGGCGGCTTCCAGGGAGGATTCTTGAACGCGTACATTATGACGCGCGGCGGGCCCAACGGGGCAACGACGACGATCGAGTACTACATTTTCAATAACCTCTATGTCTATCAGCATGCCGGCTATGCGGCGGCGATCGCGTGGCTGCTCTTCATGGCGGTGCTCGGCGTCACCATTGTGCACTGGCGTCGCAGCGGCAAATGGGTGTTTTATGGCGGTTGAGATCAAAGGCTTAAGTCTGACGTCGTGGATCCTGCGCGCGCTGCGCCGCGGAGGGATGTACCTGTTGCTCATCGTCACCGGCTTCACCATGGTGGCACCCCTGCTGGTGATGGTGTCGACCTCGCTCAAGGAACCCCAGGCGGTCTTCACGCTCACCCCCCAATGGATCCCCAAACCCTTCGACTGGTCCAACTATGTGCAGATCTGGCAGGTGGTGCCGTTCTTCCGTTTCTTCATCAACAGCGTCTTCGTGGCGATCTGCGTGACGGCCGGCCACGTCTTTTCCAGCGCGTGCGCGGCCTATGCGTTCGCCCGCCTGCGGTTTCCCGGGCGGGACCGGCTCTTCTTCGGCTACGTCGCGACCATGATGATCCCCGGGTCGGTGACCATCATCCCGGTCTTCATCCTGATGCGGATGTTCGGCTGGATCGACACCTACCGCGCGCTCATCATCCCCGGCATCTTCAGCGCGTTCGGGACGTTTCTCCTGCGCCAGTTCTTCATGACCATTCCGCAGGATCTTGAGGATGCGGCGAAGATCGACGGGGCGTCCACGTTCCGGATCTTCTGGCGGATCATTCTGCCCGTGTCCAAGCCCGCGCTGATCGCGCTGACCATCGCCACCTTCGTGGGGAACTGGCAGTCGTTCATGTGGCCGCTGTTAGTGGTGGATTCCGTCGAGAAAAAGACGCTGCCGATCGGCCTGGCCTACTTTCAGGAACTCTACCAGTACGCCAGCCCCAACTGGCCGCTATTGATGGCCGGATCGCTGGTCGCGATGTTGCCCGTCGTCCTGCTCTTTGTCTTCAACCAGCGCTTCTTCCTCCAGGGCATCCGCCTGACCGGAGTCCAGCGCTGAGTCGCCCCGCACTCCGGCCCGGTCTTGCTCTGGCGTGGATGCTCGCTCTTGCGGCGAGTCTTGCCGCGCCCTCCGTGGTGCACGCCAAGAGCGACGCCGCTGATTTTCTCTATCGCCTGGCGAAGGAGTACCGGCAGGCCGGACGCACCGACGACGCGGAGCATGAACTGCGCAAGCTCCTCATCCTTGATCCGGACCACGAGGACGCCAAGCGGGAACTGGCGGCCATCGAGCAGGAACGCGCCAATCGCGTCCGCGCCATGGAGGACTCAGCCCGGCATCTTACGGACGAGCGCGAGAACGCGCGCCAGGCGGCGATGAACGAGGCGCTTCGGCACGCGCAGCCTGTCACACCTGCCCCCACCCCCGCGCCGGTCCCAGCCACGACACCAGCGCCCGTGTCCGCACCATCCGCCGCGCCCGCCGCGGCTGTGCTTGCGCCGTCGATCCCAACGCCCGCTCCGGCTCCGGAGAAGCAGTCGCTGAAAGAACACATGCGGTTGCCGTCTATTCCCCCCTTCGGACTCGCGCAGGCGCTCACGCCTGCGGAAGAAACGCGGCCTGAAATCTTGACCGACACCAAACGCGCCGGCTTTCAAAAACTGTATAAAGAGGGGATTGGGTTTCAGGCGGTGCCGGGTTTCGGAGTCTCCACCAGGACGGAGATCTTTGATGAGCCGAACCCGGTAGACGACTACATCCTCGAATCCAAGATCCTGAAGTTTAGAGAGATCTCGCAGTTTCGGCGATCGGTCCTGCCGCTCTTTACCCGCGCCTGGGCCGTCCGGATGGTGGCGGACAAGGAGCCGCTGCCGCGCCTGACGTATGAATTCGACGACCGGACGGTCTTCCATGAATTTCAAACGCGCTTCGGCTTCAAAGACCGCCACCTCAAGACGCATGCAGTGAACGCGCTCTACAGCCTTCCGCGCATTCCGCTGCTGGGCGTATTGACGCTCAATCCCTGGTACAAGCGGGTGCTCCAAGACAGCGAGCATGATCTGGGAACGTATGAGAATCGCAACGAGTTCATCATGAATCTCTCGCTGCGGCCGAACGACGACCTGGAATATTTCTTTCAGTACGACACCTATGCCGCCGACAAAACCAGGACGGTCGGGGGCAGCAAGCTCCAGCTCTTCCAGGGGCAAGTGCGGATGCGATTCCCGAGCCTCAAGCTGTTCGTGATCCCAAGCTATTCGTATTCCGTGACGGGATTCGACCCGGGAGACGACGAGTTCAGCAAACGGGATTTCTTCGTGGACTGGGGTTTCGATATTACCAAGCGCCTGCGGGCCTCCTCCAAGGAGGAGTGGGTCTATACCAAGCTCTCCCAGCCCACGGCGATTCCGTCCAACCCTGATGCCCAGACCTTCACCACGTTCAACACGCTGAGTTACGAGCTCTTCAAGGATTTCGACGTGTCGTTCGGGCTCGATTATTCGAAGGGGCTCGGGTACAGGAACTTCAACAACGTCGGCTTGCGGGCTGAGATGGAGTACTTTAAGCCCGGCATCCTGCGCGCCAAGTTCGGGTATGAGTGGCTGTCGTACTACAACATCCAAGAAGGCCTCTCGCTGCTGTATCTGCGCTTTTTCCTGTTCCAATAACACGAGGACGCTAAGGCAGCGGGTCCTGTCGCTGCGCGACCCCAGCCGTCCTCGCGCCACCGCAGCCTATCGCGCGTCGTTCGCTCCGGGCGGCTGGGGGCCTCCGCTCCGCGCCACCCGCTGCCCAACGCTGAATACTGCGTAATTTCTCGTCGGTATCACCCTCCTTCGCCGGAAGCCCCGCCCTTGGGCGGGGAGGAAGGCGAAGCGAGGGTGGCTTCGGAGCGGTTCCGCCCCACGGGCGTCCAGGAAGGTGCCACGGGCTTGCCCGTGGGGCTCCACATAACATACTATCCATTGCCGCGCTCGACGCTGGTCAGGTATACTTTAACTACTCGAAAAGGCAAACTCTGCGCAAGCAGGGGACGCAAAATCACGGGTCCGCCAACGTTCTTTGGCGGATAGCCGGATTGCCGAAGGAAGGCAGTCCGGTTTTTTGTTTGACCAAGAGTTTCAACGATGCCCACAGGGAGGACAGACGATGAGAGCAGGGCGCACCGTGAGTCTGGTTGTCGGGGGATTGATGTCACTGCTTCCATGTGGCCTCGTGCTTGCGCTCGACATCGAGGTCCATCCCGGTAAGTCAATCCGGGCGGCGATTAATCAGGCGGTGGCGGGCGATCGGATTATCATCTACGGACAGCCAGGCTATGAGTATGACGAGTCGCTGGAGTTGAAAGAAGGCCTGATTGTGGAAGGTAGGGACAACCCCGTGCTCCGGGGCCTGACCTTGAAAAGCGGCGCGATTGTGCGCGGCCTGACACTCAAGGGTCCGAGGGGGCTCGAAGACGAGGGAGCGATTGTGATCGGATACAACGTGCAGCATGCTACCGTTGAGGACTGTGTGCTTCGCGGCCATCTCATGTGGTACGGGAGCGGGAACATAGTGCGAAGATGCATCATTCGGGGGCAGGGCACGATCGTGCAGATCTTTGGCGGCAACAACTCCCTCTCCGATAGCGTCTTGCGTTCGACGGGACCGTTTTACGAGGTTTTCGCCCCTCTGAGCGGCCCCGTCCTGCGGATCACGAGTAACCAATGGAGTCTACAGGTGGGCGGGAACAACCTTTGGGGCAACACGATCTACGGGTGGGGAACCGCGCGCTACGGCAACGGGAACGCGTATGCGACTGGCATCCAGTTCTACGGCGCCGGGTTGAATAATCGTGTGTGGGACACGATCATTGCCAACAGCGGCATTTGGGATATCGAGGAGAGCGGCTACTTCGTCGTGAGCGTTACCTACAGTCTGCTGGAGAAGGGAACCGACGCTCAGCGAGTGTCAGTGTCATTAGGCGCCGGGGTCCTGACGGGCAAGGACGCCCGCTTTGTGTCGCCGGGGGCGGGCGACTTTCGCCTCACGCCAAGCTCTCCCGCTGTCGATGCCGGGGACCCCGAACAACCGCTTGATCCGGATGGAACGCGAGGCGACATGGGCGCGTTGCCGCTGGACCAACGCCTGACTCCGGCCAACCCTAACGAACCTCCGCGCCTCCGCCTCCAGATTCTCCAGCCCGACCTCGACGGTAACGGCACGGTCAATAGTACCGACCAACTCCTGACCGCTCTGTCCTACGGCCGCAGCTGGCCGCCCACGTTACGGCAAGGCGGCACTCTTAGCTTCTTTGTGAAGGTAACGGATCCGGACCCGCCGAGCCTCATTTACGGGGCGGAAAATCTTCCCGTTGGCGCCTGCTTTAATGGGCGCAATGCTGATGGGACCATAGGCCTGTGTGGCGCTCGACAGTTTGTCTGGAGGCCGAATTTCTCCCAATCGGGGAACTACCCAGTGACCTTCACGGCGATCAATAGGACGTTCATCGACGAAGCGCTCAGCGACCACGACAAAGTGACGCTACCCATTACGGTCAAGTGACGCGTGACTCATCGCGGTGTCGAATACTCAGTAACTGTGTTAGGCTGTTAGGGGTTAGACCCCGCACGGAAATTGCTGAGAATAGGTTTTGAATCTACACACTCTAGAGAATCACTCGCATCTGAAGCGCCGCACTTTAGTGCGGGGATGAAGCGTAGTCCTGAAGCCAGAGAGAAGCCGCGGCCTTTAGGCCGCGGAGAATCACTTGCTTTATCTGCGCGTGTTTCTGTTCCAGTAGAATAGCCAAGGCCAATTTTTCGTAGATTTCGCTCCTGCACTTAATTTCCCATAATTTTCTATCCGTATCGCGTAAGTTTCTCTCCATTGACAGCCCACGCCATTTTCAGGTACGCTTTTGTTGACAATTAGTTAGCGCGGATTGACTCGAGCGAAAGGGCAAACGGTCCGCAAGGGCCGGGCGCAAAGTCACGGGTCCCCCCACCTGTCGGCCCGCCAAAAGCGGGCTGGCAGTGTGGAGAGAGTCGTAGGCCTACCAATGGCAGGCCTCGACAGGTGGGGGGATTGCCGGGCTACCGAGAACGAGCAGCGGTGGTCCGGTTTTTTGTTTTCTTTTTGTCGCATCTGGAGGTAGCGCTTGCAAGATCGGGTCCGTGGATTATTGAGGCCCATGATGAACGATGATCAGGTCCGCTGTGCAGATCACGCGAAAAGGAACGACGGGGTTTTGTCGAACATCTCTCCGGTGGCCACGGGGCCTGCCGCTGCACCACGCCACCCGTTCTCTCCGCCAACGAACTTTGGCGGATGCGGGCGGCTGGGGGTCCCGGCTCCGCGTCACCCGTGGCCAACAGCGGGTTTTTCGACAGAGCAGGACGACGGTGTTTTTGTCTCTCTGTTAACTCGGTCTTTATAAAAGTATCTGGACATCGGGTCGAATCTGCTGTGGGAGCAGGATTCACCGTGAGGAAGGAGGTGAGGAGAGAAGGGGACGGCACGATTTGTCAGTATCAGTATATGAGACGACACAAAGGAGCAGAACGTTAATGAGACGAATCCTCGTAGCAATCATCGGCGCGGCCGCGGTCTTTTCGCTGACCGTCCACGCCGAAGCGTTTACGTCGAAAGTGAAATCAACGATCCCGGTCACGGCTAGCGGCGTGACGGAGTCCACGACGTTCAGCACAGCAATCGTGCTGCAAGGAACCGCGGACACGCCGGGGACGTTGAGTTTTGGGGCCGGTGGCAACACCTTCCGCGACTCTGGGGAGGCCATCAAGGTGACCGTGAACACGAACCTCGCAGCCAATCGGGTCATCATCTACACCGACAACCTCAACGTGGCGGCGGTGCCTCAGGCGGCGCTCGATACCTCCAAAGGAATCGATGGTGGAGGGCTGGTCGGGGTCACGGACCGCAGCCAGATCGTGCCGCTATTGTGGACCGTGGAGGACACGAACGTGGATCACGTATTTACGACCGCCACCATTGGGGATGACGAGATCTTCATCACGGATCGGGCCCACGTGGCGACGTTCACAACGGTCGGCAGCACCCTGGATAACCAGGCGATGAAGCGCTGTGCCGACTTGGTGTCGGTGCCCAACACGACGGGCGACGGGCTGTACCCACAGTTCTTCGGCGGACCGGCCGTCAACCAGGATCTGTGCGATCAGACCTCAGGTCTCCCGATCCCTCAGGCGCAGGAACTCAGCAAGAACATCGCGGTGGTGGCCTTCGGCTTTCTGGGGGCCATTGGGACCGCGCCGAACTTGCTCACGCCGAACCCGGCGGACAGCATCGCGGTGACCTCGCCGATTTATCTGCCCATCGGCGCAAACTTCAGCACTGCGCCGGCACAGGATTACGCGACGAGCACCTTGACCGTCGAGCTCGTAACGCAGTAAGACCTGAGTCGATTTTGCGCGCCTACCTTGCCGAAAGGAGGTAGTGCCACGTCACGTCTCAGGTGGGGTGTCATTGGCGTTCTACTCCTGAGCCTTGCGGCCCTGGTGCTGGTGATGGTTCATACATCGCTGGCACCGGGGCCTGAGGCCGTCCGCGTCTCTGCCGTCGGCAGGGAGCCGGGCGGAGCTCCGGCTGTTGCAGCCCATCAGGAAGGCGTGCCGGCACCCGCACGAACGATCCCGCACGTTGCTGAACCCGCCACTGGACTTTCCATGTCCGAGACAGTGACCATCTCGTCATCAGAAGAGTCTGCACCATCCTACACTGGTGCATCCGCGCCAGCTGGTTCGCCACCCAGCGCTCGCCAAGTCCCTCCGCTGCCTCGTCCCCCACGGCTGAAACTGCCGCCGCCCGTTGTGGGGCCTCAGACATCCGCTCCATCAACGGAGCAGGGAGGCGGCACCATGCAGACAACCGGAGGGATTGTGAGCGGCCTGTATGGTTTCAGCACGCAAGGCGCGCCTGCCTCCAGAACATCGGGGACCCCGTCGGGTGGATCGACCACATCTCCGAGTGGCGTTTCAACGCCCGGAACAGGATCGTCAACGCCGCCGTTGGCCGCCACGGTGGTGAAGCAGCCGCCCCGATTCCGGACCTTTGGGATTGCGATCGGCGATGCGGTGGAAGTGACACCGACCAATGGCGTGGCGTTTCCGCTGACGCTTGAACTGCACTTTAATCCGCAGGAAATTTCCGCCAAGGGTGTTGATCCTGAGTTGATCCGGCCGTTCTTTTTTGATCTCTCAACCGGGACGTGGTCCGACCGGGGGTTGACGGTGATGCTGATCGACCGCACCGAGGGGCTGGTGCGGTTCCAGACGACTCACTTGACGGTGTTCCGGCTCGGGATTCGCCGGGACCAGCCGCCGCTGATTCAGCAGCTTCGTCCGTCGCATGTTGCCGCCGGGGGTGCCTTCGCGCTCTGGGGCCGTGGTCTTCGTCCCGCCGCGTCGCAAAACCTGCTCACCATCGGAGGCGCGTTTGTCGGCTTGCCGCTCGATGCGGCAGGTCAGCTCAGACCGCTGGATTTGGGCGATGGCGGAGAGACGCTCATCCTGCACGATGCCTTAGGCCACGAGCTCGACCGCGCGGAACTGGCCGCCGCGCCGGCAAGCGGCAGTTCGTGGGTCCGCCAGCCCGAGGCGCATGCCGCAAGCCCCTTTGTGGCCCATGCGACCGTCGCCTCGGGACGCCTGTTCTCTCCAGGGGTTCAGGCCAACGGCGGCTCCTTCCTGCGCGTGCAGGGCGGTGCGCCGCGCGCTCCATCCGCGGGCGATCTGGTCATCAATGAAGTCCTGCTCGAGCCTCCGGCGTCATTTTTGGGTGATGCCAACGGCGACGGCGAAACAAACCCCCGCGAAGATGAATTCGTCGAGCTGGTCAACGCCACGGACCATGCGCTGCTCCTGGAGGGCTGCGCGTTGCTCACGCGCGCCGGCGAGCGACATCGTTTTCCTGAAGGCGCGATCCTGCCGGGCGGCATGGCCCTGGTGCTCTTCGGCGTCGACGATCCGCCGCACCCGCCGCTGCCTGCCGGCCCGTTCGGCGGCACGCGGTTCTTTCCGGATCAGAGCCTCAACGGGCGGCTGCAGGCGCATCTTCCCGCCGCCGCAGTTCCGGGCACGGACTTCGTCACGGTCACCGCGCTGCGGCAGACCTCGAATCCTGTGAGCCTCCAGGTGCTGGCGCCGCTGGGCGCCCGGCTCCCGGCGTTTGAGGACGGCTCATCGCAAGTGCCAGCCTTGGCCAATCGACAGCTCCGTTTGCTCCGGGTTGGTGATGTGGATCGCGATTTGGATCTGGATGTTGTGGCGGTTAGCGATCACAGCGATCTGGTGCTCCTTGCCAACGATGGCTTCGGCAATTTCGCCGAATCGTCGGCGACGATCCCGCTGCCCGATGGCCGCAACCAGTTCTTCGATCTCGCGTTGGCGGACCTCACGCAAGACGGCGCTCCGGAACTCATCATCGGCGACACCGATCCGGCCGGCTCCTACACGCAGCTGTTGGTGTTCGAGAACACGGGCGGCGGCCGCTTCACTCTTCTTAACCGGACAGGGGTGCTCAATAGCGCGGCGTCCGCAGGGCCGACTGCGTTCGACGTCGGCGACGTGGATCAAGATGGGGATCAGGACATTGTCGTTGCGGTGGCAGGGGATCAACCCCTCCTGTTCCGGAATGACGGCAACGCGCACTTCTCGCACGTACCGGGGGATGTCCTTCCGCAAGCGCAGGTCGTCGTGCCAAGCCACGTCGCGCTGGCGGATGTCGATGGAGACGGGGACCAAGATGTCATCCTGACCGCGGGCCAGGCCGGTCTCGGTTCATCCCAGGACGTTCAACTCTTCCTGAATGACGGTACCGGCCGCTTCGAAGACGCGACCGACGCACGCCTGCCGGCCATGAGCGAAGGGATTGACGCGCTGGCGATCGGCGATGTGGATGGAGATGGCGACCTTGATCTGGTCGTCGGCAGTCAAACGCACCCGCCGCGGATCTACCTCAACGACGGCACCGGTCGATTCACGCTGGGCGATGCCAGTGTGCTTGCGTCGGGGCGCGCCTCCTCGATATTACTGGAGGATCTCAACGGCGACGGCAGTCTTGATCTCGTGTTCGGCCGCTCACCCCGTGACCAGGCTTTCCTCAACAACGGACACGGTGTGTTCAGCGCCCTGCCACCGCTGCCTGAATCCGCCGGCACGCATCAAGACACAGTGGCGCTCGATGTGGATGGAGACGGCGATCTCGACTTGCTGAGCGTGGGGCCGGGGCTGACGCTGCTGCGCAATATCGGCACCCGCGCGAACCACCCGCCACAAGTCGAGAGTATTGCCGAACAGACGGTGATGGAAGGCGCTCCGCTGACCGTTGAGGTGCGGGCGCATGACGCAGACGCTGACGCCATGACGCTGACCGCGGCCTTGCGAACCGGCGAGGCGCTGTCAACGCTCGGCGCGTCCTTCGTCGATCATGGCGACGGGACCGGCATCCTGACCTGGACGCCGAGTGCGAATCAGGGCTCGCGTGATGGGCGCCGTTATGAGTTCGTGGCGCGAGCCAGCGATGGCCTCAGCACGAGCGAGCAAGGGTTCGCGATCGTCGTCAAAGAGCTGAACCATCCGCCGGTTATTGCGCCCCTGCAGCCCGTGACCATCGAGGAGCTGGTGTCGGTCGCCATTCAACTTCACGCAGACGATCCGGACGCGGGCGATGTGCTCACGTTCGGTGCGATGGGGCTGCCGGCCGGCGCCATGCTCAGTACATCCTCGGGACTTTTCCAGTGGACGCCGACGCCCACACAAGGCAATGGGCCCGGCGGCAAGATCGACTACCCAGTGACGTTCACCGTGACGGATCTAGCGAACGCCTCCGCGAGTCAAGCCGTGACCCTGACCGTCCTCGATGTCAATCATCCACCGGTGTTCCCGCTGCTCGGGCCGCAAACCATCATGGAAGGGCAGCCGTTGGCGCTCAACGTCGGGGCTCGGGATCCTGACGGCGATGCGGTCACGGTGAGTGCGCTCCAAGTGCCGCCCGGGGCCACGTTTGACGCGCCCACCCATACGCTACGATGGACACCGACGTTTACGCAGGCCAGGTTGGGACCGTATGTCGCCACATTCCAGGCGACCGATGGCCGCCTGACGGTGACGTTGGATGTCCCGATCACTGTGCTCAACGTCAACCGCCCGCCAAGTTTCATCGGATTGACGGATCAGTCCATTGAAGAAGGCCAGCAACTCGTGTTCGATGTCGTCGCTGCCGATCCGGACGGCGACCCGCTCACGCTCAGCGCGACCGGCCTGCCTCAGGGCGCGACCTTCGACGCCGCAAGCGGCCATTTCGTCTGGGTGCCGGACAGATCCCAGACCGGCGACCACCTGGTGACGTTCGGCGTCAACGATCTTGCCACGACGGTGCATCAGAGCATTCACATCACCGTCGGTCATGTGAACCATCCGCCCGCGCTGGCGCCGCTCCACGATCAGACCGTTCGCGAAGGGCATCTGCTGCAATTTGCCGTCGTCGCGTCCGATGCGGACGGCGATTCGGTGACGGTGCAGGCCGCGCCGCTGCCGCGTGGCGCGCAGTTCTTCCGGCAGGGCGCCTCGTGGATCTTTCAGTGGGTGCCGGGCAGCGACCAGAGCGGTTCGTATCCGCTGACCGTCCAGGTGTCTGATGGCATCATCACCACACCGGTCACCGGGGCGCTGATGATTACGGTCACCAACAATCCAGGGTTCCAGCGCGTGACAGCGAGTCTCGGCTTCATCGAGGCCGATGCGGTGCCGACATCAGGCGTCGCCGCGGCGTTCGGCGACGTCTCGCTGGTGACGCTCAAGCCCGACGGTAGCGTGGTGCTGGATCTCGGCGAGGTGCATCCGGCGCTGGTGTCCATGATTGATCTCTTCAACACCAGCGCGACGATCGGGCTCGTGGAAGCCGACCTGTCACTGTTCGTGAGCGATGACAACCAGGCCTATCAGCCCTATACGGGGCCGCGCGTGTTCAGCACGTCGGGAAATCGGCTCCTGCTCTCCAACCTCAATATCGCAGCCCGCTACATCAAAATCCATCGGACGGCTGAGAGCGCCGGGCATGGGGACCTGACCAACATCGTCTCGGAGATGGCCCAGGCGTTCGGTGCGATCATTCTCGATGCGCAGCAAGACGCCCAACTGGAAGAATTGGCGCATCGGACCTTCCTGTATTTTGCGGAGAACGTGAACGCGGACGGCCTCATTCCCGACCGCGTCGGGCTCAACAACGGACAGCCTGTCCCCAGCGACGCGTACAGCACGGCGGCCACCGGGTTTTGGCTCTCCACGCTGCCCATCGCGGTCGAGCATGGATGGATCACGCGGGCACAGGCCCAGGCCTTCGCCCAGCGGACGCTGGAATTCTATCTCGGGCGAAACGGCGGCCCGGCGGCCGGCCAGTTCGGATTCTACTACCATTTCCTCAATGGCGATGGGACGCGCTTTACCGCCTTCACCGGCGATGGGGTGTCGATCATTGATTCCACGCTCCTGTTCACGGGCGCACTGGCCTGCGGCCAGTATTTTGGCGGCGACATCGATGCGCTGGCGACGGAACTCGTCGACCGGGCGGACTGGGAGCAGGTATTTGACCACTCCGTGAACATGCTGCGCCTCTTCTGGACGCCCGAGGACGGGTTTATCCGCCACCTGGATTACTACTCCGAGGGCATCCTGGCGTACCTGTTGGCGGCGGGCTCAACGAGCCACCCCGTCCTGCCGGATCCGGATCTTCCCACAGGCGCCGACGGCTACTATACGTTCAGCCGTGGAAATTTCGGCAGGATTCTTGGGCGCTTTAGCCGCGACGGCCGACCGCTGCTCCAATCCTTCTTCGGGTCGCTCTTTACCTATCTCTACCCAACGCTCCTGGTGGACCTCGGCGGCGCGCGCGACGCGTTCAACACCGAGTGGACCCAGAACACCCGCGAGGCGATCCTCGCGAACTTCGCCTTCGGGCAGGCGCATCCGGAAGCCGGATACGGCCGGCTCTTCTGGGGCATCTCCGCGGCTGACGGTCCGACCGGCTATCAAGGGCTCTACGGCGCACCGCCACTGGATCCTGGGGCCGGCGGCGTGGTGCATGACGGCACGATTGCGCCGTACGCGCTGGCCGGCTCGCTGCCGTTTGCGGCGGACTTGGCACTGCCGGCGCTCCAGAACGTCATGGCGCTGCAAAACGGTCGGCTCATGGATCGGTATGGCCTGAAGGGCGGGGTCAATCTCCAGCAGAACTTCTTTGCGAACGAATACCTTGGCCTTGATCAGGGCGCGTTGCTGCTGGGCCTGGACGGCTACCGCGCCGGCCTGGTCAATCGGTTGGTGCGCCAGCACCCGGCCATCCAGCGCGCGATCACGAACCTCGGACTGCACGCCTCTGCAGTGGTCGCGCTTGAGCCGGTTGGTCCGCGCAGCCAGCATGCGTATGTGCTCGTCGACAGCGCCGAGCACCTGACGCAGACGGTCCGGATCGCGCGTCCGGCGCTGCCGGCCTCAGGCGACCTGCTGCTTGAGCTGCATCCGTTCGGCATCGATACGGCCCGGAACGAGCGGTTCGTCAAGGTGGATCTGGCCGTCAACGGTCAGCCGGTCAAGACGCTGCGCTTCGCGGACCGTCGCGGCACCGGCGTTGTGGATGTGGGCAGCGTGTATGTGCCGATTCCACCGGCGCTGCTGGCGCAAGCCAGCAACGACGTGACGCTGACCTGGGTGGGCGGGGAGCGTTGGCTGCAGCTGCAGGACGTGGAGCTGAGCGGTCCGACCGGACGGCTCGGGCACCAGGAAACCTGGCAGATCGGCCAGCGCGACGGATCGTTCCATGAATTCGGGGATGAGCGCCTGGTCAATGATTCCTACCTCGTCGGTGATGACCCGAAGACCTTCGAGCAGGCGCTCAACGTGGTGAATGAGCCGATCACCGATATCCTCTTTGAGTTGCAGGACGTCGGAGTGGATCGGTTGTTGCGGCTGGTGGCTAGCGAAACGCAGGATGGCAGGGCGGTGACCGTGGAAGTGAGCGTCAACGACGCGGTGGCCGGCATGGTGAGCCTGCGCTCGGGCGGGGAAGCGACCGTCGACATCTCGCGGTTCCTGCTCAAGGCCGGATGGAACCATATCCGTCTGCGCCATGCGAACGTGCCGGGCGACGGAACGTTCATCCTCTGGGACACGCTAGCCCTTGAGCGACAGACTGCGACCGGAGACTTCCAAGTCCTCGTGCGCAACGTCCAGGATGATCAATTGGCCCCCGAGTTGCAGTTTGGCCTCGCCGGTCCGGACGGCGCGGTCATCGGCGCACAGCAGTATCTTGAAATCCATTACCCGGCCGTCGGGACGACGGACCGCATCACGATTGCAACGGATAATCGCGACGCGCCGATTCACCGGTTCACCGGGCCGGCAAGCACGAGCGCCGCAGGCTTGGTCGGTGAAGTGGATTCCGCGATTGTGGCTCCGCTGTTGTGGCAGGTGTATGATGAGCGACAGCCTGGTGCTCCGCCATTCACGGACACGGTGAAATGGGCGTATGTACCGGATGTTTTTGATCCTAACTTCAGCTCAACAGAGGCCATCAACTATCGCAGCGTCGTGACTCCCTCCGGATTGGGTGACCGGCCGACGGCGGGGCGCAGCGCGACCTCCCCCGTCGTCGTGTATCTGGCCGCGGATTTCCGCGGCAAGCCGGCCCAGCGCTACGGTACGGACCGGCTGCAGATTGAGATCATTCAGCAATGATGCGTAGTCGACATCGTGACGCTCAGTCGGCTCAGGGCTCAGGGCTCTGGGCTCTGGGCAATTGCCCCCAGCCCCCAGCCCCCAGCCCCCAGCCAAGGATGTGGAAGATATTCGGACAGGCTCTTCTCGGTGTCGGCATCACTCTAGTCATCAGTGCAGTCGCGGAAGCCGGTTTAAGTGTGTCGCCGACCCGGGTCGTGTTGCAGGGCAAACCCTCTGAAAGCAAAGTCGGCTATTTTACATTAGAGAATCAAGGGCACGAGCCGCTCAAAGTGATCGTCGAACCGGAAGATTGGAGCGGCGGCATTGGGGGATCGCGCGGCAAGGTGGAGTGGTTGACGGTAAAACCTACCTCGCTGACGCTGCATGCCGGCAAACAGGCGCGGGTCAAATATACGATACGCATTCCAAAGACCGCGAGTGGAGAGCTGCGCACCCAGGTGTTCTTCACGATGGAGGGCGCGGCGGCGCCGGGCACCATGCCCACGCGCAGCCGGCTCGGCACCATCATCTATGTGGCCATCGAGGGGACGGAACAGATCAACGCCGAGATCACCTCGGTGCAGGGGTTTTACACTGCGTCGACTCCTGGGATTGCGCAGCCGGATCGGCTCGACTTGGCGATCGGCATTCAGAATCACAGTAATGCGCACATCGTGCCGGACGGGCAGGTGGTGATCCGCAGCGAGGACGATCAGTTGACGGTCGCGACCGTGCGCCTGCAGAGTGGCTGGGGGCTCCTGCCCAACGAGCAAGACACCTACCATGCGATCGAATCCAACGTCCATCTCAAGCCCGGCTCGTACCTGCTTGACGTGACCGTGTATGGCGGAGGCGATTTGCGCCATCCGGTGACCATTACCAAGACCGTGGCGGCTGTCGTTGATGATGCAGGGACGTTACGTCTCATCGATGAATCCGAACCAGCGGCCTCTTCCTTGGAGAGTCGGCCCGGACGCTAAGGAGTGGATTGGTTTGAATATAATGAAAAAATTAATTGACATATTATTAATCGTATGATAGACTCCTTTCAGCGATGGACAACGTTGACCGATAAATTCCTCTGTAGTCCCACGAAGCAGAGGAATCCGCTGAATCACCTGGCGGAGGCAAACTCGCGGTAACGCGGGGGCGCAAAGCCACGGGCCTTCAGAGCAGTGGAAAGTTGAAGGTGGTAAGTGAGGCCCACTTTCAACGTGACACTTTCCACTGTTCTTGAGACAGCCGGGCTGCCGAAGCAGGCCCCACACCAAAGCTTGGTGTGGGGGGGCAGGCAGACCCGGCTTGTTGTTTTAAGGAAGGAGAGAGAGCAGGTCATGCCAGACGGCCGCGATGCGTTCAAGCGTCGCTCCTGGAGAGATGGGCTGCCAATCCTCGCCGTCGCCGCGCTCTGCACCTTCGCAGGACCAGCTGGCCTTCCGTGGGCCGCCGCCACTCAAACCCCCTGGCAGACCAACGCCTACGGCACGCTCGGCGCCAACATCGCCTGGAACTATGCCATGGGCTATCACTTCACGCCGCTCATCAACGGCCAGGTGACCGGCGTAGGCGGCTACTTCAACGGGACGAAGACGGTGAAGCTCTTCAACAAAGCCACCGGGGCCCTCTTGGCTACCGCCACGGTCAGCGCCGCGAACACCTGGGCCTACACGGCCATCACACCCGTGAACGTGACGGCGGGGACCACCTACACGATCGCGGTGTATCTGGTAGGTAGCGGAGCCTCGTATCGCTCTAGCCTCAGCCCCGCGCTGCCGCGGACCTTCGGGGACATCCGTATCGAGAGTTCCACCTACGTCTCCACCAGCACAACGCCCGCTGCTATTCCAACGAATATCGTCCCGTTTACAATGTACGGCCAAGCGGATATTCAATTTGTCCCAGGTGCAACACCGCCTGATACGACGCCGCCAACCATCAACTCCGTCTCTCCGCAGCCAAGCCCATCGCTCTACGCCGGCGACACGCTGACGATTTCCGCCTCCGTCACAGACAACGATCCAAGCCCGTTGGAGTACCAGTTCTCCGTAGACGGCGTCATCAAGCAGACCTGGAGTGCTGCCACGACGTACCAGTGGATCACCACCAGCGCGATGGCTGGTACGCATACCATTACCGTTGAAGTCCGCGACACCGGTGGCGCTGCCTCGAAAACGCAGACGCTCTATCTATATCTGAAACCCCCAGGACCGCCATGATGAGAAGCCTGCGTGCCCACACAACCGTCCCACAACGGCTGCTGGCTGTGACGACCAGCGTGGCGTTGCTCGTCTCCATGCTTCCTCCGCTGCCGGTGTGGGCCAGCCCCCCGATCGCCACCTCCATCTCGCAGCCAGCCTCCGGCGCGCGGGCGAAGGGCACGTTCGTCTACGAGGCGTATCAGACAGACCTGTTCACCGGCGCGGCGACACTCTCCGTTCCCATCGAGGTCCCACCGGGTCGACGCGGGATCCAACCGAGTCTGGCGTTAGGCTATGCCTCCGGCTCAGGCAACGACTGGGTCGGGGTGGGCTGGAACCTGAACCTCGGTTTTATCCAGCGCGACACGACGAAGGGGGTTCCCGCCTACACCTCCTCGGACCCGTTCGTGTTCAGCTTCAATGGAACCAACGATCAGCTCGTGTCCATTGGGGCAGGGGACTATCGCACCGAAGTGGAGGGGGCGTTCCTGCGGGTTCAGTTTGACGGCGTCTACTGGCGCGTGACCGATAAATCCGGCACACAGTACCGCTTCGGCTTCAATCCCGATGCCCGACAGGCCATTCCCGGCAAGGGTGTTTTTCGCTGGGCCCTTGATCGGGTGGAGGATGTCCATGGGAATTTCCTGACGGTCAGTTACACGACGTTCAACAACCAGCTCTATCCGGCTTCCATCAGCTATACAGGGAATTCCCAAACCGTCGACTCACCCCACATGACGGTGGAGTTCCTGCTGGAGGATCGTCCCGATCCCATCGTGACCTACCGCCCTGGAGGCTTGGTCGAAACCCGCAAGCGCCTCAAGCAAGTGGACACCAAGGTCGATGGGGCTCTGGCCAAGCGCTACGTGCTCGTCTACACCGAGAGCCCCGATACGTTCAGATCGCTGCTCTCATCGGTGACCATCATTGGCTCAGATGGAATCACCAGCCTGCCGCCGATGCGCTTCACGTACGCCCAAAATCCGGGCATCTGGACGCGTAACAACGCGTGGAACCTGCCGGATGGCGAATTCATCACTAGCGGCCAAGACCAGGGCCGGCGTCTGGCCGACGTCAACGGGGATGGCCTGACAGACCTGCTCGTGGCCAAGAACTCCGGCTCCAGCTGGTACCTCGCCGCGTACAAGAATACAGGGAGCGGGTGGATCAAAGATACCGGGTGGAATCTCAGTGATGGTAACTTCGTCTATGCGGACCGCGACGACGGTCGCTGGTTCGCGGAGCTCAATGGGGATGGTTTCATCGACATTCTGATTGGAAACAGTTGGGCTGGGGGCAGCTACAAGTCTGCCATGGTGAACCGGGGCAGTAGCGGGTGGACGCGGGACATTCACAGCTGGGACATCCCGGACGGCTACCTGATTGTCGGTGGCTCCGATGGAGGCCGCCGGCTGCCGGACCTCAATGGCGATGGGCTCTCGGATCTGGTCTACGCTAAAGACGGCGCGCGATCGACCTACCGCAACACCGGCTCGGGCTGGAGTGCCGACTCGAGATGGAACAGCCCGGTGGACTGTGTCACGGGCGGCGTGGACAGCGGGGCGCGGTTCGTGGACCTCAACGGGGACGGCTTAACCGATCTCATCTTTGCGAAGGACGGGGCTAAGGCGACCTACCTCAATACGGGCAGCGGCTGGGTGCTGGATGCCCGCTGGAATGTGCCCAGCGGGGACTTGATGGCATCGGGCCAGGATCAAGGGCGCCGGTTTGCCGATGTGAATGGCGATGGCCTTGTGGATTTGCTCATTGCCAAGGACGGCTCCAAGACAACCTACATCAACACCGGCTCAGGATGGCGGCAGATCTCGAAGTGGACGCTGCCCGATGGGGATTTCGTCGCCGGTGGCGTTGACCAGGGCCGCTGGATCGCCGACATCAACGGCGATGGCCTGGTCGATGTGCTGATCGCCAAGGATGGCTACAAAGCGACCTACGTCAACCCGTTTCCATCCTCAGACCTGCTCTCGCAGTTCGATAATGGTGTCGGCGGCACCACGACCATCACCTATACGCCGTCGACTCGGTTCTATAACTCTGGGCCGCTTGGAGTGCCGAACCTGCCGTTTCCCATCCTGACAGTCGCGTCGGTGGTCCGGGACGATGGGTTGGGCCACCAGTACACCACGCGGCACGATTACGCCGATGGACTCTTCGACTGGCAAGCCCGGGAGTTTCGTGGCTTTAACCGTGCGCGCGTCATCGACGCGAATGGCAACTATACCGACACCTTTTTCAAGCAAGACAATATTTTCAAGGGCAAGCCCTACCTCGTGGAGATGCGGGATGCGGCTGGGAAAGTCTATGGACAGACCTTCAATACTTGGCAATCCACTCAGCCGTTTCCCGCTGTGTTCTTTGCATCTCTGGCCACCACCGACCAGTACGTCTGTAATGGAACGAGCACCGTCAAGTGTGACGATGCTGGCGGTACCTTCAAGCTCACACAGACCGACTTCAAGTACGATCCGTATGGCAATGTGACGGAGACGATGTCCTGGGGTGAGGTTACGCCCACCACCCGCAACACCGTCTCAGGTGATGAGCGGCGCACCCAGACGGAGTACGCCTATAACACCACTGCCTGGATTATGGATAAGCCCTCCCACGTCGTCACCTATGACGGCAACTGGGCGAAAGCTGCTGAAGCGTGGTTCTACTACGATAACCACGCAAACTTCACTGACATTCCGACAAAAGGTCTCCTCACCAAAGAGGCCCGCTGGCTCAATACCGGACCGAGCAATCCCGCCACCACGTTTGTGTATGACGCCTACGGGAATCTGACCTCAGCCACGGATGCCGTAGGCAGGACGGTCTCCACCAGCTACGACACGACGTATCGGCTCTTTCCCGTCACGGTCACAAACCCCTTGGGCCACACAATCCAATCGACGTATGAGCCCAAGACCGGCGTCCTCCTCACCCAAACCGACCCCAACGGCCAGACGATGACCAACCGCTACGACGCCCTAGGAAGGCTTATCAAGGTCATCGGACCCAATGACACGGATGTGCTCCCCACCGTCAACTACGCCTATGATTTGACGACCATCCCGCTCCGGACGACGGCCCAAGCGAGAATCCAGTCAGGTCAGGCCTCCGTCTTGACGAGCTATACCTTTGTGGATGGGCTTGGCCGGACAGTCCAAACCCGTGCGCCTGCTGAAGATTCCACCAAACAGGTCGTCGAGGGCGCGGTGGAGTATGACACCCGAGGGCTGGTGGCCAAGCAGTGGTTCACCTATCTGTCGAACACCGCAGCGTCCTACGTGCCCTTGAGCTCGGAGCCGATCGCCGCAACACTGCCGAGCCTGACCTATACGTATGATCCCATCGGCCGCGTCACCAAGGTGACCGAGCCCAACAACGCGATCACCCAGATGGCGTACAACGATTGGGTGACCACGACCCTTGATGCCAACGGCAACAAGACCGCGCGGACCAGTGATGCCTACGGTCGGCTCGGTAAAGTCGAGGAGTTCAACGGGACCGCTCTCTACACCACAACCTACCAGTACGATCCGCTCAACAACCTCCTCCAGGTCACCGATGCGCAGAATCATATCAGCCGCATGACCTACGACTCGCTCTCCCGCAAGCGCAGCATGAACGACCCCGATATGGGCGCTTGGACCTACGCCTACGATGCGGTCGGCAACCTCACCTCGCAGACCGATGCCCGGGCCGTCACGACGAGTTTCACCTATGATGCGCTCAACCGCTTGACGCAAAAGTCCTACACCGTCCCGGTTGGATCTGGCATCGCCAATCCAGGGACCGTGGTCTATACCTACGATACCGCCGTTCCGGCCCAACTCTACTCCAAAGGCAAACTTGTCAAGATCACCGATGGGTCCGGAAGCTCCAGCTTTGAGTACGACAACCTCGGCAGGCTCAGCAAAGAGTCGAAGATGATCGATGGCTCAACCTACACCATCCAGCGCACCTACGATCTGCTCGGTCGGCTCACGTCCATCACGTACCCGGACACGGAGATCGTTTCCTATACCTACAACCCCCAGGGCGGCATGGAAACCATCACGGGGCTCAAAGGTGGTGTGACCACCATGTACGTCTCCAACATCAACTACACCCCGGCAGGACAGCTCACCAAGCTCGCTGAGGGAAACGGCGTGACCACCGACTACACCTACGATCCCCAAACCCTTCGGCTCTCCTCTCTCCGCACGCAAAACGCGGCGCTTCGTACGCTGCAAGATATGAGCTATTCGTTTGATCCGGTCGGCAACGTCTCGGCCATCACGGACCGGGTCAATACCGCCAGCCAGACCTTCGGCTACGATGCGCTCAACCGCCTCACCTCGGCCTCGGGCAGCTACGGTGCCGTCACCTATGCCTACGATCCCATCGGCAACATGACCGCCAAGGAAGGCGTCACGATGAGCTACGGCCTTGTCGATGGGACCAAGCCTCACGCGGTGACCAGCACCTCCAGCGGTTTGGATCTGACGTACGACGCCAATGGCAACCTCCTCCAAAAGCGCGACCGCACCACGAGCACGACTATGGCCCAGCTTGCCTACGACGCGGAGAACCGCCTAACTCAAGCCACCACCGGCTCAACAACGAGCCAAACCGCGACCGTCTCGCTCACCACCGGGTGGAATTTCTTCAGCCTCCCGGTGGTCCCCAGCAGCCTGTCGATTGCCTCGGTGTTTGGCGCACAGTTGGCGAGCGTCACACAGGTGTCCCGCCGCAATTCCTCCAGCAACACCTGGGAGCACTACGTCAAGAACACCGCTTTTAACCAGTTCGACACCTTCGAAGTAGGCCGCGGCTACGCGGTCTATGTCACCACACCCGTGACACTCTCTCTTACCGGCACTGCCGCCTCCGGGAGCGTGAGCCTTGCGGCAGGCAAGCAGGTCCTCGGCAACCCCACGAGCGTCTCGCGCACCGTGGCCCAGGTGCTCAACAATCTCGTCCTCGGCCTCGACGTCACCAGCGCCTGGCGGTACAATGGCACCGGCTTCATCGCTCTTTCTCAAACCGATCCGGTCGCCGTCGGCCAGGCGATCGTCGTGCAGTTGCCAGCCGCGAAGACCTGGACGCTGCCCGGGGCGACCTCCACGACCACCCAGTTCGTCTATGACGGGGATGGGGGCCGGGTTAAGGTCGTCAGTGCGGCGGGCACGACCAAGTTCCTGGGCTCCAGCTATGAGATCGCGCCGGATGGGA